>Ga0224511_10001415_pt1 | contig 14440 bp, 5 predicted proteins | sample SF_May12_sed_USG_2_FD_169988 | JGI IMG/M metagenome (GOLD analysis project Ga0224511, IMG submission 169988) | Sediment microbial communities from San Francisco Bay, California, United States - SF_May12_sed_USGS_8_1 | ecosystem: Environmental > Aquatic > Marine > Sediment | place: USA...
CATTCATATGCTCCATTCCCTTTAACTTGTTTGGAAGATCTATAATGTAAATAACTTGCGCACGTCTCCTTGAATATTACAAGTGATTTGTTTTCTGTGATTGGCCAAGAATTGGGTTCAATAAATTAATCATTTTTCAGATATCGCAAATCTAGGTTCAATTGGATAAGTTGAACTGCATATCTCTTGCTGTTTGTACACAAAAATGTCGCGTCCGAGCAAATGATAATATTTAATATTGCTTTAAAAAAGTGCGCAAAGCATGGATATGCTTTGTTTTGTCTTCATTTGCGCAGGTAAGAAATTTTATGAATGTTTATTTTTTTGTTATTGGTCGCCTTAAATAATTTCTAAAGTTTAGCAACATTATGCAAGACAAAATAATTAATTACACATTTTTTTGCTGATGAATACCCTTTATCTTAATGCAGCTGCTTGGGGTTTTTAAGAGAGAATCACTCCTTTTTAAAGAGTGTTTGATGAACATCAAGACTATTTTTTCATTTCTTCAATTAAAATCTTGAATGGGATCGAAGTCGCGTACCCAACAATAGGAACGAGCCCTGATGCGCAGACACCATTTGAGGGATGGGAGGGAAGCAAGTTAAATATTTATGTCTTAGGAGAATCGTTTTTGACACGGGGTGCGCCGGACTTTATCTAATGACACGTATATTTTTACAGCGTTAGATACAGGGTTTATTTTGGATAAAAATGAGATAAATTCAATACATTAACTTTATTTTAATATATTTTATGCCACAGGCAAACTGTTATGTTTCCATAATAAGTCTACAACAAATATTTCGCATGCAGCAGCAAATAAAAATGGCTTTAAACATATTGTGAAGTTGCTGTACAGTACCAAATGTTGTGAAGGCCTATTTTGTTTTTATTTATATTTTTGTATTAAAAGATTTATAAATAATTTTCGGGTTTTGAAAATGATACCCCCATGATAATCATAATCATTTACTGGCTAGCTTTTATTAGGCTGTTTAAAAATACTTTTGACAGAAATCGTATGAAAAGTTCTAGATAAGCAAATTTTGAGACATATATAAGAACTTAGTCACAAGAAATTTTCGTGACGATGCTCTGACAGTGTGTTTACTGACTATAATTACACAATATTTTTCAGGAATATCTAGGACTAAGAAATAACATAAGACATAGTCAATAATAGGCACAAAACAAAATTTCTATTCAAATGAATGGTTTTGTAACTAAAACATTTATTTGATAAAAGTGATGAAGATGATGTAAAAGTGACATTAACATTTCGAAAATTTTGAGTTAAAAGCTCTTTCGTGCTATATTTGAGGAAGACATCACTATGCTTAAAATATTGTACATGTATATTAGAATTATGTAATGGAAAAAACACGTTTTTAATATTACAATATAATTATTCTAGAAAAGTAGAAACAGTTGATATGTTCAGTGACTAAAGTAATGTCACGGCCATACTTATATCGGTTGCAAGTTAAAACGGCCCCAGTCGGTGAAAAGGGTCCCAATTTTCGGTTAAAACGGTCCCAATCGAAAATGGCCACATTTTTAGTAAAAAACGGCCCCACTTTTCGGTTTATGCGGCTCCATAGGAAAAATCAATTCTTTCCTAAGACCTTCAAAAGCAACATTTTCTATGTATGTTGTTAGCTTACTTCTAACAAACAACAAGGTATGTCTTACCCGGGTGAGGCAACGATTTTGTTATATATATGTTTTGACGTTTTTAATTTATCATATAAGTGCGTAAGCCCAAGGACACCCCTGAAAGTAGAATGTTTTAACATATATGCTTAAAAGCAATGCCGTCGAAGTATTGGTGTTTAACTTGATAGCATGTTTCTTAATACATACTTAATTATTGTTTCACAGTCAGCTATGTAAGGCTTCTAATGCATGCATCTCCCGTATATCATAAGTCGAGTTGTAAGTCATCAAACAACGCCAATAACATCAAAATGATTGTTTTCAATTTCTTTAACTATGCTTTACCTGTTTTTCATTTTTCAGCAGTGACATCGATATTCGATGGAAGTTCAACATTGGCTCAAGGTTGGTTAAAATTCCAATAATGTTGTCAAATTAAGGGAAAACTGAAATTGTTGCAGTAATTTTCAACAACGATTTAAGTTCTAATGAGCCTTGCCACATTTATTTACATGACGAAGTTGTTTGATAATGATACTCACGCAAGATGATTCTTCAATAATCACCTAATCAAGGCCTGGAATCACGCCATATGTTATTAGGCCTGGCACACATGGTGTGCTTAAGTACATGTGCTTTGACGGCCGAAAGCGCATCGTGGGTGCGCCCTTATTCATTGACCATGTCACAGCACATGTGGTTTTTCTCAAGATAGGATCGGTTCTATTTCCGTGTACTATCCTCAAAGGAGTGACAGTTTTGCCAACATTATTGATTCAACGAGAGTGATAATTTGACTTGAATTGTTAGTTTGCGACAACTTGAGGATGATTTTCTTATACAAAGTTGTATGAACACAAAAATGACTACTTTCCAAATTAAATATTTAATTTACTTAGTAACTAGGCAATTATTGTCAATTTCTATCAGTTGTTTTCTTTAAAATACTAAAACTATAATATTATTAGGATTTTGAAAGGATTTAGACATAAGTGGCAGGACACTTTTCAGATACAAGGATTTATTGTTGACGAAAAGTATGAAATTTATTGTTTTCCCCGCAGAAAGTACAACTAATAGGAGTTATCTTATGAAAACACATGTGCTAAAATATACCGTGTGTGCACCCAACGACGTAACGGTACTACCTCCTGCCAATCATAGCACATGTGCTAAAGCACACCGTGTTACATTTGTAGACACCCTGTAGAGAAATCTGTGAAAAGCTGAAAGTGCATCGTAGTACATGTACCACGGTTTTAAATGAACAGTCGCTCGACTTAAAATTCTTAGCAGGGCCTGGTTAAAAACTATGACAGTAGCGATGATAATTTTGGTACAGACGGGTGCAGAAATGTGTTGGCTGGAACATGGCTATATAGAAAACGATTTCAATTCTACTGAAAAAAACTTCCAACAAATGGATGTCACCATTTTTTTCAATTCTTATATACTATCATCACAATGTACCAGACGATTCCAGGCCGGCTATAAACATTTCGGTTTATTTTGCATTAACCACATGGTTGTTTTGTGACCTCCGTGAGGCGTGCTAATGTGCAAACCCTAATTAATCAGACACTATAGAACTGATTCGAGGGGAATGGCTGTAACTGTTAAGGGAACCTTCCCCGTTAAGCCCAGTCTTCAAAACACATGCCTCGCAATCCGAGGGTCAGGGGTTCGAATCCTACCGGAACGGCAAACTGTCTTTGTAATTATTGATACTAGGTCAATCGGTAAGTCTGGTTCAGTTGTCTCTCAAAATTGGCCCATGTTAAGTAGCAGCCAGTCGTTTGAACTGTGTACCCAGGAACGATGGTCAGTGAACTGGCGGCTGTGATATATACATACTCAGTGTTGAAAAACGCCTAACAAACAAAACTAAACTAAACAAAACAATCAATATTGAACAGTAAATGACCAACGCAAATTAGACATATTTCACCGGCATGTTAAGAACCAGTTTAAGGTCACCAGATCACCTGAGCACAAGGTGGTGAGCTATTGTGGCCGGGCTGTTTTGGTTGTCGTGCGTCGCCCGTCAACATTTTCTCTTAAACCACTCTTGACAAGGCGGCGATGGTCAAGCGCGAGGTCCTATGACTGCTATTGTTTTAACATCTAGTCTATTGACTTATCAATATTTATTTACATTACATACATTATAATAATGTATGTCAGTTTTTGTAAGAAATCTAGCGCCGAGAATTAGAATCACGTAAATAACGTTTAAAATATTCATGCAATTGTCAGCAAAACAACACTTACACACATGATAAATGCAATCGTACTCAAGTTGAAAATAAAGAATCGTAAACCGACTTACTGCGAATAAAGCAAGTCAGAAATACATGATAACATTGCAGTTCATGCGTTGTGAAACCTTCTACACGGAGCCCTATTTCCAGAACAACTGGTCATGGAAATAAAAAAATAGGAATGCTAAGAAACAATCATTAAACTTAAGTACAATGAACTTATCGAATATAAATAAAATACAACAATGCGCATTGTCGTTAGACAAAGTGATTGAGTTCACCTATATCAGGCAGATGACCTAACGTTCCTTTATATAATATTGTTATGTTACACTCGTAGAGACGCAATGCGCGAATCTGACCGCCAGTGCCAACATGACGTTATCCACAGAAGAGAACTCCGTCAACACAACAGTCACGGTTTATTGCGACGCAGGCTTTATTCTTGATGGAGCCTTATTAAGCAAAACCATCCGCTGTGACAACTCCACCGGGAGTTTAGCATGGAATGATAGCATCGGAAAGTGTACAAGTAAGATGTTTACTGTATTATATCAGTAAATAGTTTGTATCTTTGTGTATAAACGAATATCTTTATGGGAAAATTGCTGCTATTTCTTGACAAATAGATTTTAACTTTGTTTAAAAAAATTCCCAACTTATATCAGCTCCCTCCCCTTAAACTAAATGCATTGGAAAAAATAACAGAAACAAACCACAAACATAAATAACATTGTAATCGAAACTGTTGTACAATAGGAAAACAGTGTCCAAACATAGAGCCTGAACATACCTTCTATGTCGGGGACACTGTCAACATGACATGCCCGGGTACACAGACTTTTGAACAGCATTGGAATGGCTACATGTTCACATTTATCAATTTCGAAGAAATTATTTGTGAAGACGACACCAATAGTATGACGGGCAAATGGTCTGCAACATGCAAAGGTATGTTTTTAGAAATGGTTCATTTTCATTAAAATAACGTTGTTGCTGCTGAAAAATGAAAGCTAGGTGTACAACGTATGAGCCATAACAACAATTTATAATAATGCAGCGGTGTTTAATATTTTGAACTTAATTGTGTGTATCCAATAAAGACACTTTTGATATAACAAATCGGGAGTCATTTTGGTACTTGCTAATAAAACGAAAGCAAAAGTCGGGAAATAACGAATAAAGACAGCGTGGAGTAGAAAAAAAACGAGCCCGTTTCTATATCAAATGCCGGATACATTACACAACTGTTTACACATACACTTAAAATGCCCAAGTTGTTCGTATTGAAATTAACAATTTGTTATAAAAAAGGGTTCAAATTGCATTGGTGGTAAGTGATGTGTCTTATGTTTAAAGTTAGTATAATAGGTTTTCGTGCCTGGTTGTATATCGTTGTTTTGCAAAAATCAAATCTACAGCTTGTAACGTGTGACGTGTAATAGGTTAACCACTGATAACAGTTACAGAACAATGATAACTGTGACATAAACGTTAATAATAATAATTAATTTTATGCAATTATGTTTTTGTTCGTCAATATCATTAGCTTGCGTGCTGTTGATGTTATAATGCACAGTGATGTTGGACAAACGTACGAGCATATGTTTTTATTTGTTCTGTGGTTGCAGACATCCAGTGTCTTCAACCAGTGTTGAATGCTGATATACACATAACCAGTCAAGCCACCAATGGCACGGCTGTGATCACGTGCTACCCTGGCACAGCACTCCCAAACAGAAAAATGTCTGCGACTGTTGTGTGCAAACAAAACGGCTTGTGGACACTGGAAAGCGGAGACGTGCTTGATGGATGTAATGGTATGGCTTTGCTGTTTTTCTTAATTTCAAATGAATGATTATCAGTCCAATGTGCACTATGCAATGTAGCACGCACCACGAGTCGATTAGCAAATACAGTTTAAACGCTTGCTTTTTGTACGCCCGAAGTCCGTTAGCCACATTATGTCCGCTCAATATCCTGATAAGATTTTGAGTGACAGTCATGGTACTTGATAGGATGATTGGTCATGGTCAGTAGATGACCCCTATACATTTGAGGTTACTAGGTCAAAGGTCAAGGTCACACTAGCATTTTATGCAAAAACCATGTCCGCTCAATATCTTGAAAAGTTTATGAGTAACAGTCATGGTACTTGTTACGAAAATTGTTCATGGTCAGTAGATGAACCCTATACATTTTGAAGTCAGTAGGTCAAAGGTCAGGGTCACAGAAGTATTAAATGCAAAAGCGTGTCCGCTCATTATCTTGAAACTTTAATGAGTGACAGTCATTTTTAGGAAGATTGGTCATACTCAGTAAATGACCCCTACACATTTTGAGGTCACTATGTTAAAGGTCAAGGTCACAGTATCATTTTATGCATAAACAATGTCCGCTCAATATCTTGAACAGTTTCTGAGTGACAGTCATGGTACTTGGTTTGAAGATTGGTCATTCTCAGTAGATGACCCCTATACATTTTTAGGTCAAAGGTCAAGGTCACAGTAGCATTTTATACAAAAACCGTGTCCGCTCAATATTTGAAAAGTGTATGAGTGACAGTCATTGTACTTGGTAGGAAGACTTGTAAAGGTCAGTAGATGAACAAGGAATGCAGAGGTTAAACTCAAGTAGTTTTCACCACTAATTTATCGAACGGCTTATCCTTTGGGCGTATAATGCTCCGACATGCGGAGCTCTAGTTATAGTAAAATGCAAATTGTTCCCAGCGGGTTGCATTGCACGTATCGAAGATTATACGTATTTTCCTCATACATGTATAAAGCGTTTATCGGATCGTTCAACGTTTTAACGTCATGATATTTTAACAGTAAAATTATTGATAACGTTTATTTTAACAATGTTACAAACATGAATGCATTGTTGTATCATTGGTGACGTCGTTTTATATTGATCATTTGACGCCTTGTTGCCAAATCGACGTTCTTTAATAAGCAAGCATTTTAGCTGAAACTAACAATGCGGGTTCTAATAAATAACACTTCTGATTTCCTTCACACACTAACAAGTTCATGCTAATATGTTTTTATAAATTCTAACAAGATAAATGTTTTTCTCTATGTAAACAAGGAAGAATCCAAACCGTGTTTAAATACTCAATAAAGCACGGCTGTGTGTAACCGAACTATATACGCTCTTCTGATATTCTCCCCAAAATGGGAAAAGTAAACAAAAATTAGGCTTATTATTAGGCTGATATTATTAGCAAAATCCAAATCAAATATAAATAATATCCTATTATGTGCAATTATAAATTTATAAATAATTTATAAATTTATAATTGCACATAATAGGATATTTCGAAACATGGTAATATTTTAAAAATACTATTAAAGCAGTTGTCCTCCAGATGCTCAAAAAGTAAAAAAATGAAAACAATTATAAAATTAACGGTAAATACGGGTCAAGTTATGTTCAGTGGAGAAATCTATTATTACTGACCCCTTATTTCAGTTAAAAAATCGTTTTTCTTTGCATAACCTACTGCGTTACTAACCCAGTAGCCGTTTTGTAAAGTAGTAATATCCCGATGGCAGAAAAGCGAAGTATCTGTTTTCAAAGCAAAAAAGTAAAAATATGTAGTTTTTTTTAATTCTAACAACTATTATATATATTTGAAGAGATATTTTGAAATATTTGGAACTACATGTAATGATTGTTAGTATATTCTGGAGGTCAGCTGCTTTAAAGGAATTAAAGTTGGTGATATAGAAGACTTGGTAAGTCAGTATGCGGATGATACCTCTTTAATATTTTTTTTAATTATAGCAAGTCCGGAAAAACAAAATGATGACCAAATTTGACGGTTGACTTTTTTTTGACCCCTTATTCTGACCTCACCACTTATGATATTAAGGTGATTTGTCTGCTCGTAACTTCGTTTCATATGTATTATCATTTGTACCGAGTCATTGTACAATCCATATTTTATGGTGAAATAAGAGTCTAAACAAACATTATTTAAAGCGAATTTGACACTAGATCTCTATGTTTGACCAAACCTTTATGGTTGCAAAATTATTTTTGCGTGCGGTACTGTGTCTCCTCAATGACTATATTTGTGCTAAGTTATATTAAAGTATGTCATCTCACTATTAAGTAAAAGTCCGTGAATAAATTCTTTTGACAAAATTTGACCTTTGTTTCTTTAACAGTTTATACAATGCGCTTATTGTTACATGTTTTATATAAGAAAAATGATATTCCACTACTGAGTCATAGACAGATATGGACACATTTCTGTTGCTAGCATAAGCAAACGTATAAAAAAGACATGTAATCTTTTTCCACAAAATGCATTTAACTTCTTTAGAGGATGCAAAATACGCCGGCTGTCTACAAAATATGGCGTCTGCTCTTGAACATGTGGCGCATAATATCAGTGACGTATCTTTAGTAACACCATTGAAATGCAGAGGTGCTTGCTACAATGTACCAGAAGCAATGTAAGTAAGAGTTTTGATGTTTTGTCGTCAGAATGCATTGTGTATGTGTTCACTCGTGCGGTGTTTTATACCTCATGGATATTAGATTTAGTAAAACATGACTTTAAGTCAACAAAGTTTTCATAGGAAAGTTGGTTTGATTATTAATAGGGATAAGACGATAGGTCATCACACGATACAATACGTATCGATAGGAAAGGAAACGATCGGATTATTTACGATACGATACAGTCTACCTACAAAAATTGAAAAAGCCTCCAGAAAGTGAAGGCCATTAACATTTTTGTTAATGGACGACTTGGTAAATGTCGTTCATTAGCAATAATGTCCTACGGGGGTCACACTTTTAGAAATTGTAGGTAGACTTATACGGGTAGTAATTGCATTGTCATTGAGGTTTGAAGTGGCACTCATTACTGTTCGGAAACAATCGTAAAGTAGTTCAGGTGTTTGCGGTTGTTTATTCGACAGTTGAGTATTGGATTTTATCTCATAAAAGGTTAATGACATGAACAATATAGATAGAAATAATTAGTACAGTGGTTTGAGTGAGCGCCTCTCACACCATCGGGTAGGGTTCGAATACCGCTAGAAGATTTTTTAAACACCTTTTTGCTTAATTGTGTTTAATGCGCATATTACTAATGACATCGTCTTTTAGTGTCGTTTTTAATATAATTTTATTTTTGTCTTCTCATTTTTTACATCATTATACTTTTTTATTAATAAATCAATAATCATATGAAATAATCACTTCAAATACAATCAATGCATGTCGGTCTCGTTGGCAGTGTCCAAAGTGTTGCCCCCTCGGTTGCTGTGTCTGTCGTGTCATCACGCAGTTCAACGGTTATTCGGTGCATCCACAGTTGGTTGTAGTTGTCTGCCTCCGTCATCTTTTTAATAACATTTTCCATATAAGCTTAATAACAATGAAGTCTGGGTGGTCAGGTGGCAGACGTAGCACTTCATGTCCGTGTTGATGTATGAGGTGGTCAACCGTGTACGCTGGCGCTGGTATGTGAAGACGACACAACCGTAGTTCGGCCTTCACTGCAGTAACAGAAAAGTGCACTCCCTGCTTCCGAAGCCTTTAAAAAGATAAATTGTAACATTATTATGTAATGCTGTTTAAAAATATTTCAAAGAAAATATAAAACTGAAATATTTATCTTAAATGTTTAATACCAATGCTGCAATATCAGCTTTCTTGGAGCTTGTGTTGGGGCACTTGTCATCTTGCATTAAGTGATAGCTCACATTGTCTAATACTACAGCATTAAGGGATAAGAAAGGAGCTTTTCCAGAAGCCACTTAGTGAAATTGTTATTGTTCATCTCGCTATGGTAGTACCCGGTTCGCGACGTAGCCTTGTATACAAAATCGGCTCCATCTATGAAGCCGTCATAGGATCCAGCGTGAACCACAATCAGGCGTTGTCCGCGGTTGCAAGGTGGAATAGGGCCAGGCTGATCTACGCTTTGCCAACACCGTTTAGCTGTAAATGACGTGTCGATCCACGTTTCATCGACAAAAACCAACGTAAAACCATTATGGTCAAGACGTTTCTAATTTGCGTAGAACGCCAACCTTTGTGCACCTATGTGTGGCGTTTCTACCAACACCTTCCGATTGTCTCTTGTAGATTTCCAAGTAAAGCCAAGCTTCCGGAGTGTCTTGCCTAACAGCCAACTACTTCTTGTATACTTGATATCTTCGCTTATAGCTCTCAACAAGGTGTTGAGAGTAGGTAGGATCCTACGATGGTTGTATAACTCGTGGACCTTGTTCCTTTTAACCATTTCATCGAAACTGTTAATAGGCTTATAAGTCCGCGTTTTGGTCTCTTGGGAGACGCCAATTTCCCAGTTTCTCTTAACTCTTTCCGTATCCTAAACACTGTCCTTCGACTTAAACCGGTGGCCTCAACAGTGCCTCGAATAACCGATTACATAGGCTTCTTCTTCTTCTTAAAATAGTTGACAACCTGAACAACAGTTCTTTTTTCTGTTGACCTTAGATGCGTATAGCCACTCTTCTTATTCGTAGCCATGTTCAATTCTAAGTGATGTATATGCATCTGAAGCAACTATGCGATTTCAAACCCAATTTCATAGTTTTAATGGTGAACATCGTGAAAACTCACCTGTCTCATAAAACTGGTTCTAAATTTAAAAAAAACCCGCATCTGTTTGGATTCGAACCAAAAACGTCAGCATGACAGTGCATCACATATACCACAGACCTAAAGACGATTTACATGAAAACAACTCACTTATCTACCATATAGCTATGCGATATTAAATAGGTGACCTGTTTAAAAGTCAATTCGATTCGTTAGTTTTCTATTTATAAACTCGACCGTATACGGATTATACATGAGTGCCATTTCAAACCTCAATGACAACACAAGCATTCACAATATTAACATTCTTTTATTTACGACCACCTTGAATATAAACACAACATAGGAATGCTTCCATTACTCAGTTTTACAAACACATTAGCAATAAGGTTCACTAAAATTAGATAAGACAAATCTTTTTTGTAAAGTTTCAAACAAAGACAGTGCACAGTTAAAGTAATCTTCTGTATAAGTATCTGAAGACAATGACGTTATTCTACTTATAACTTCTGTATTAACATGTATGATAATTATGACAGTCTCATGAAATATAATTCATCAAAGCTCTGCTGTAACAATATACAGTAAGATTCTTAGGATTTGACTAGATATTACAAACTAAAATATGACTAGACACTAAAATGATTGACTAGAATGTAAAGGGTTAAACATTAAACATTGTCTCAATACTGTAACTGTTGAACATCTATAACCACTGTCAAAAAAAGTCTACTTGAATGTCCAATCCCACAGGCTTTTAACAAATTGTTTTGAAGATTTGTGTTACATGTATTACCATGAAAAATTATGAATACGAAGAATCAGAAAATTAAAATTTTCCAAAACAATATTTTAAACCTGTTGAATACTGGAACTACAGTGACATCGCAGTGACTTCCCCTGATTACGAATGCCAGGGTCGTATCGCGATATATCGCGCTGGGGCACGATACGTATCGTGACCCTGCGTATCGATATAGTTTCAATATATCGGCATATCGTCTCATCCTTAATTATTACTATGTTTTCATTATCGATGTAACATACATCTAGAACATACTTCTCACAGTATCAAACTTATCTGGACACGCTTTTCGACGTAGATTTATATAAAATTGATGTTTTAATGTAGTTTGTTATTGAATACACATTTACATATGACAATAATGTATATGTCGATATGGTAATCAAACACGATTTTGATTACATTTCAATCTTCTAAATCCCAACATATTGGTAACACTTTACATTTTTAATAGTAATAATGTTGTGCAGTTTGACATTTCTACATGAGTAGATGAAACGCAGCAGGTAAATGCGTGTATAACATAAATATTCATTTGCTTCGTTCTTGATTTAATCTTTACAGATATTCAGCAGTAGACGCAAGCTCTTGCTACTGTTTAAGAAATCTCGACAGCCTGAACAAAGGCGGAATTCATGAATGTAACCAGGATTGTCCAGGGTACAACAGTTCAAACCCCTACGAAGAACGGTTCTGTGGTGGATCAAATGGACAACTAGCAGTCTTCAGCGTATTTGGTGAGTATTTGTGTCAAAATAGAGTTTTTAGAGTTTATTTCAACATGCATAAGGCTATAAGCTATGCATACACAATATATACAACAAAATACATATAAATATTCAGTACAAAATATTAGTACACTTCAATTAAACATGTGGTTAGCCTGTGGTTAAGGTATACAATTCAAAAAAATGCATGATATACGAGTATAGTGAAAGTAAAACTGGAATTTTATACATCATGTAAAGAAGATACAGAAATAGTAGTATACAGCATGTAAAGAAAATACATAAATAGTAGAATTAATATGCATAACTACGTTTTAAATATCACAATAATGTTATGTATTATTTACAAACAGTCAGCGGGAGAATCAAATCAACAAACTGTTGTTCAGATACACAATACAGTATTTACATATAAATTCTTAATAACTCAGATTTAATTATAGTAACAGTTATAGGTGTTTCTGAGTTCAAACGACTTTTGAACAAACATTGCAATATTATTATTTTATTCTTTATTGTATGAAGTCAAAAGCTGAATAAATTTTGGTATATTTAGATATTTCCAAAAGTATTCTTTAATATATATCTTTCTATACGTCGACCTAATAAATATCCTTAAAACAAGCATGCGAATGGAGCTCTGAGTAAGAGCTAGGTTGCTCATTTAGTCGCGTACAATTAAGCCACTTAAGCCTGTAGTCTATGTGCCCGAATGATCACGAGACTGAATTCGCACCGAGCTCTACTGACAAACGTTCTTGGAAACTTGATTTCCGATATGCTTTGTGCTACTTTTACAAACATGTTGTCATAACAAATGTTTAAGTAGTCTTTAAAAAAGAATGTTATAAAACATATATACATGTGTTTGGCATTTATACAGCCAATTAGTGTTATCAAAACACTAATTAATGATTCAATCATGTTGTTCGAATACGCTTCTAAGGTTAACATTGAGCATATAACATTAACCCAGTTTTACCTTTTGTAAAAAGTTTTATTTATCATATCATGGCCTATGCGTAAACATCAAAGTGTACTGTCTGTTCCGTTTTTTCAGCTGGTTACATTGACAATCTTAACACGTCGGGTCTAGATAGTCACGTGGTGTCCGGTTCCGAGTCCCTTACGTGCCAGGAAAAATGCAGAGGGAGCTATAACAAATATGCCATTTTCGACATAACCGAACGAATATGCTATTGTGCTTCAAACAGAAGTAAGCTGTTTCAAGATGATTCAGTCGAGACGGATGTCTTTGTTACTGATTTAGGTTGGTATTTATTTAAATTCTACAGTTTTACCCAGAATATCGTGATTAATACAATAATAAAATCCTCTTTGTAAATGGAAACTTGCCTTTTTGTGTTAAGTTAACGAACTATGAACTTTTGTACAAATTAAAAAATATTTGAAGAGTTGGTTAAAATGTGGCAAGACCTCGTTGAAACGAAAAAATGTACTGTAATAATACAAATATTACGCATATATATATGTATTGTTTCCGTTTATATTTCTTCAAAGAGATCGCACCCAGCAAGTATGGAACATGTAAACTGTTATACAAAAATGGCGTCCGAGAAAAGGGAAACTATTTGCTGAGGAATCACACATCTTCAACTTTCTGCAATTTTTATGGTAAAATGTGATGTGACGTAAACAAGATTCTTCATAGAGTTAATCAATCATAATCAATCGTTTGTGGTACAAAAAATAAATAAGTACTTTACATACGATTACTTATATTAGTGCATCAAATCACCTGACTTTATTTTCATAGGTTTCAATAAAAAATATGTCACTCGAAGTGTTCCCTTCCAACAAATGATTTCTTCTGGTCCAATTATAAGGGCATTTTTGTAGTATATATTAGGTATACTATGTAAAACTAGACTATTGCAGAACCGAAGTGTTTGCACTGAAGAAATTTTAAAACCGGAAGGTGTTTTATCCCATGAAACAAAACAAATATCACAAAGAGGAATGACATGTAAATAGTGAAGGTTGATGGAGCACGAGAACCCTTTTCTGCTTTAGAAAATCTTAAACAAAAAAGCGCTTTGTGCAATAAAGCGTTGTCATGTAGCCTTTTCATGTTAGCCAACCCCGTTGCTGGCCTTCGGTTTTTCTTTTTCTTATATTTTTATAAGTGCTGTCGTTTTGCAAAAGATTTTCCTTGAGGCACAGCAACCTAAATGGCCGGAACGGTGGAGTAAAGACTATGCATTATGATACATAACCTTCACGCTTGTGGTCCTTTTTGCAATGCATGGTCATTTGGCAGACTTTGTAGCCCTACTTTTGCTTTAAAGTTTTCGTTTTGTCTCATGAAAATGATTCGTCACCATTGAAGCCATATGCAGGTGGTCATACATTGTAACAAAACGAAAACTTTA
>Ga0224511_10001416_pt1 | contig 14438 bp, 12 predicted proteins | sample SF_May12_sed_USG_2_FD_169988 | JGI IMG/M metagenome (GOLD analysis project Ga0224511, IMG submission 169988) | Sediment microbial communities from San Francisco Bay, California, United States - SF_May12_sed_USGS_8_1 | ecosystem: Environmental > Aquatic > Marine > Sediment | place: USA...
ACTTTTTACTACTAGCGATGCTCCCACTATGGTTGATACCATCATATTAGTAGTATCACTATTTTAGTATCGCTTACTAGTTACTACTTTTAGTAGCCCAGGGAAATAATTAGTATACTTAGTAGTAGATGCAGTAGTATTCACATTAATACTACTACTAGTACTAGTACTAAATACTAATTGCAGTACTAGTAGCTTTGTGTTTGTCAGTCTGCTACTGTTGTCAGTTGTGTGTTGCTCTTTTAACGTAAGTTAGAACAATCATAGTATGATTGTTCTAACTTACATTAAAAGAGCAACACACAACTGACAACAGTAGCAGATTGACAAACACAAAGCTACTAGTACTGCAATTCATACTGATACTATATCTATACTCCTCACAGTCACACTCACTACTCAGGTACGCAAGTCAGTGATTGTCATTGTCGCTGTCACTTCCACTGTGATCGCTCTCTCACTCACTCACTCACTGTGCCGTGACTGCCAGTGAGTGTGTCACTGAGAAGTGGCTACTGACTTACTCGGTAACTTACTCTTAGTGAATAGCGAGTAGTGACACTCACACTGACTGTCACTAACTAAGTGAGTGTGAGTCACGCACTCGCAGTCACAAGTGAGTAGAGAAGAGTAACTAGTAAGACTAAGAGTAACTAACTGTAACTCAAAGTCACACTCACTCACTACTCAGTCAGTGAGTCACTGACTGACTGAGTCAGTCTCAGTCTCACAGACTGACAGAGTCAGTGTCACTGTCAGTCACTCATTGTACTGGCACTTACTGACTCAGTTCTTTATCGTACCGTTACTCACCATAATGAAAATTTCCAACCTCAGCGTCGTAAAAATATGATACTTTCTTCGACATTTTTCATCGGGACTATAAATTCCACTGAAAAAGATCCAAAACCACACTCAAGACTGTGAAGACAAGTTCAGTCAGTCCAGAGAGGTTTTTCTTTTGTAGGCGAGATCTCACTGTAAAGGCATCACGGACTCTAACGGTTTTTAGGCTATCTGGTTTTCTGGCCGGGCGTGGAAATTAGCGCGTGCGATCTGTTTTTATGAACGGGCGGGTAGCCATGTAAATCGACCATGGAGTTATCCACCCCTATAACTCTATGAAACCGGCCCATCGGTTTGTAGGGGGTTTAATGTTGGAAAAATGGAAGGAATAGTTTCTGATCCTTCCCTATTCCAAGAACTGCCATATTCTAAAGTCGGGGCGCGGTACAGCGCTCTAGTCATTTTTGCAATTCGTTCATTAGGGGTTTCTTGGAGGACCTGTTCCGATATTCAAGTATAATTCAAGTATATTTAGATGTATTGGTCTTTATTCAGCACGGGGTTCCTTTGAGTTACAATAAAGAAATTTCCAGGAATTTTGTTTAAAAAAATACAAAAACAATGAGTTTGTTACCATGATAACATGAAGATACTTGACATAGCATGCAGCGACAAAAAGCCCCAATGAGCATCAATGCTGGCAATGACAATGTTTTATGACATGCGAAACGGGCATAATACAGACAGCATGAACTATGGACTGGTTGAAGTTGCGTTTACAGAAATATTGATTATGGGCTAGCCATCTTTGAACTGAATATTGGGTAGCGAAATAAATCATAAACTTATTCTTGACTCGCATACTGATACGGCCTGGTTTGATCGTGTGTCCAGTCGTTTGTCTTCGATAATATTACATAATATAAATGTGTCAGTTACAGGCTGGTCGGCGGTATCACCTGCCGTCGGTGGTTTGTCCTTCTCTTTATGGCTCTTATATTCCGTACACCGTTTGTTAATAGGCACAGACTCAGAAGTCACTGACAATGTGGCATGCGTTTGGGGATCAAAGTCTAACAGTTTCTTACTACTATTACTACTACGCTTTTTACGCTTTCCACTCGAGGACCTTCGATTGGCTGAGACCTCATCCCGTGTAGCGAATGAGACACTGCGATTTGAGACAGGTGAGCCATGCTCTCCCCTCACTCGTTTACTTCTTACATCGGCCGACTCACCAATGTGTATTACAACTGATTGTCCATCTTTATCCCTGCAATGGATATTATGGATTCACTTTTGGTACATTTATAAACTGAGGGTTAGTATCCTCCGTATTATTAGATCCCGCGCAAATTGAATATTAAAATAACATCATTACTAGTTGATTTTCGTAAAACAGTAACTGTAATTGAGATGAAAACAAAGGTGACTAAGCATAATTGTGGTCGAATGACATAGCAATTGTGCGGTAACCTGGGTAGCTGAGGAATGGTTAGCTGGGGAGTGGGAGATCTGTGTTTGGTCCAACGATGGCCTGACCGGTTCACAAGACGTTACCCAATCTGTTTTTTTTTACAGTTCTTGACTTATTATACTAGTGGTAGTACTGAATATTACCTTGGTGCACAAATTGAGCCCGCAAGCGCTTTCATGCTTGCATTATCATTGAATGATACATGCGAACGGTTATCCGATCTTAGCGAACGAGTATCTGGGTCGAGAGACCGTGTGTCAGCTTGACTGAGTGTTGTACTGTCTAAACTGTTTTTTCTTTCAGATTGAACTGGCTGAGTCACATCGGCGTGCACTTCCATTCTGCAATACAAATCACACCTTCTGTTTCACAAAATTATTGGCACATATCGGTTACAAGTGGCTATATTGGCCAAAGTACTAGGACCAATGGTCAGATCTATGGGAACAGAGTGGCACAATGAAAAAAACTGACTCGGAATATCACAAATTACTGATAGTGACCTCTATCAGTTTAAATGCTTTCACGTTGCAAAGGGACTGGGATAATATTTTGTTTAAAAAGTTTGTATAGGCACAACGAAGCCTGCTTCCATAAAGCAAGCTGAGTTTTACTGGTAAAAATACGGAGTGACAATTAATGACACAATCTGGACACCTTCAATCCCTACCAATGGCCAACAGATCAACATTTGGCCCAGGGCTGTGTCGTTTGATGTAAGAGGTTAATGCACTCTATCTTGTTATGAACATACTTTGGATTGGTCGATCCTTGATCGTATATGCTGCCAGCAAGACTGTTTCCTGTCAAGTTGCGGATACTCGCAGACTGTCGGTCACTTTGGTCATCGGTAAGCCCTATTTTATCCATCTGAATGGCGCTGGCGCTCAGAGGATAGCCGGCAGTAAGTGATGCCTCTCCTATGCTTGGCCCGATAGATGGATTGGTGACGAGAAAAGTGCCCGGTTCACCATTTCCTACAAAGCGAGGTTGCCCGATGATACACTGTTAACCTTAGATCGCGGTTAGGACATTAGGTGAGCGACTGAATGGATCTTACCTCCATCATCCTGCCCTTTCCCAAAGTCGAATGTAAATGTACCGTTGTCGCTCTTGACCCCGCATGTTCCACCTCGACATAAAGAGATAGGCACAACTCCGTAGACGTAGGCCAGCATTATCGGTACGCCGATTGCTACAATTATACAATCTCAACTAAGCACTATGTGACCGACCGAGGTTAACGCCTTTGTGCGTTTCGAAAGAGTCACCCTCTACCAGACCAAACCGAGATTAGAGGTAGTTGAGCCTTAGAAATGAACTGGAAAGGCTGTAACTAGTGGAAAGTAAAGGAAGCTGAGGAGTTGGAGCAGATACATACCTATCGCAATGGCAGCCACTACCGGGCTAGCAAGGAAGGCAGCTACGGTGCCGAGGGTCACAACTGTGTTCCTCTTGTGCTTATTCGATGTTTTAAATCGTTGAAATAGCTGTAATTAAAAATATCGATATTATACCTGTGTACCATGCACCGAGACTTGAGCTATTGCTCGATGAATATGGCGCTGAATGGTTGAAATACGCCAGTGATCGGGTGAGCATATACAATTATGTCATATTTACAGCCACAATCACTACAGTCACCAATGATTTTCCTACTGCCTCTGGTAAACACTGATCCACCCCCACTATCCAATCTCAAGAGCCAATGGGCTTTACATTGTGGTCCTGACTTCATTAGCAAGGCTGCCAAGCCAGATTCCCAAAAAATAACATTTTTGGTGACTCTGGCAAGAGGATTGATCACGGCACTTTTCATGGGTCAGTAACTGACAGACACACATGAAAGGCAACCTACTAGTGCCGCCACGATCCAGCCAACCAAATCGCATGTAAATCCAAGATCTAGGAAATGCTTGAATGATTGTTTACTTTGGGGAGCTTACCTTACGGCCAGCCCATATAGGAAGCCCTATTACCAGTATAGGTATGGATATACCCGCAATCAATGCAATGCCAACAGGAGCTCCAATCAGAGTACCAATCTGCCAGAGAATCTTCTTCTTACGGCTCCATGGCTTCTTACCCCAGAAGGTGCAGCCAGACGGACTAAAAAATCAATACACATTTAGGTCACAGTGAGTGATGCATAACAGTTCATATCACTAGTGACATAAAAAACAAGTCTGCTTTATGCGCTAACACATCCCCAGAAACATTTCGGTTATCTATCTTCTATTATTCAGACATGTTCACGGACTGCGGGAGCAATTTTAAATGCTGCCTATCTGCTTGGACCCCAGTTTGAACTCAGCAATACATTACACAGTACTGCTATTGCCATGGTGATCAGACAAATGCCCGGAACGGTAATGGCATTAGCACAAACCAATCATCGCCAGTTAGAGACATTTTGTTGGCAACAGGTTCATAGTTATGATATGCATCGTCGACTATCTCTGACGACGCCTACCTGAGATAGTGCAGGTCCGAGGCCTCTTGTAGACACAGCCAGCAGAATTGCGCCCCACAGATGGAACAGGTCATGTGATTGCAGGAGCCATCATCCATCTTTATAATCATTGACTCACATCTAGGACAGGGTTTGTACTCTTCCACTACAAAGCACAGGTTCAGCCGCTGTACTGATTGAGACACATAACCAGTCCCCAGTTATAGGGATTTTGCACATAAACCACTTAACAGAGACACCTACATATAACACCTGGACCATTCCCTCTCCAAGCCAAAATGCTTATACAAGCAAGAGCCAATGAATGATTGGTTAATTTCTGCAAATTTGTTGACAGTTTCCACACTAGCAGGTGAGCAAAAACAGCTTCCAACTGGTTGGGGGAATGCAATGTACTTGTAATTACTACACACCACAAGGAGTCACAGGGAATTGTGCAGTATTCATTATACAACCGCTTGAACACAACCTGTGTGGTCTTGACATAGAAAAGTTTCCATTTGGCTTACCTGTGTGAGATATGTTGTCTGTAAAGGACATTCGCAATATGGGGAGTCTCTCTGCTCGGGCTACATCACATGTCTTGTTGGCGTGCCATGTTTGCTTGCAGTGGTAGCAAAAGTTTGTATTGCATCCAGGTCGCTCGCAAACGAGCATGGGGCAACCAGCGCAGCCACGTGCAATGACAGCATACCTAACAGAAAGAAGTTAGTCACGTAGCGCTGTGCGAATCCTTTCACGGGAAGCAATTCAGAGCCAATCATAATATTGCCTATATAAATTTCTACGGTGGGGCAAAAACACTCCAGTCTAATGGGATGAGTGAAATCACTGTTAGCGATCTCTCTTTGGTAACTGCAGACACTGGGGCCATCTTAGTGCTACGGGCATGATATCATTACGCTGTCAGAATGCTTACCCGCAGTCCGGGGCCGGGCACCATCGTGCGTCCGGATCAGTGACAAGCACGCGTCGCACCATAAACTCCTCGTATTTAGTCATGTGACTGTCACTACACAGTAGTTTCTGTATATCTGCTGGGTGGATTCTCTCCGTGCATTCAGGACAGGTGATATCTACTCTGCTCTCAGCTATCTCAATCTTGAGGTATTTCTGCATGCACGCCTCACAGGACTGATGGGGACAGGAGATAAGACGGGGGAACAGTGAGACGGGCAGCTCCTCGCAGCAGAGAGGACATTCCATACGCTCCTCACCGTCCGAGCAGACGCGTACGCGAGCCAGGGGTGGTACAGTTACCACTTCCCGCTCTGATGTGCCAGATACACTTGCTGTCTGGGTCGCATCAGCCGACTTATGCTTGGTCTTTGTCTGCAAGGATACATTAGTTATGGGAGTAGGCGAGCTATCATGATGCTTTACCGTGCCGTATAGCATATAATGACAAAGAGCCTACAACAATTCAACAGCAGTATTTACCTTGCTTCGTTTGCTCTGTCGGCCTCCATTGTTCGTAAACAGTGATATGAGTGAGAATCTAGGACGGGGACCTGGTAGTCTGTTGGCGCTCATGTTGTGCTCCACCAACCAACCGCTTCACGTCTTCACCGCTGCCTTCTCATCGGCTCTAGATATTTATAATCTCCTAGGTGTGAAAAGAATCACTCATGGTGAGCATGCAATATAATTGGACAAAATATGGTTACCTAGCAGTTACCCTTCAACGATGGTCATCCAGAGCCACTTTGCATCTGGTAGTTGGTAAGCAATCTTCACTACTATGCACCAGTTTGAATGTATGTTGTAATAACAAGAATACATAAAAACCTACAAAGCTATCATACACAGTAACAAATGACAGGCATATACCATCAAGTCTGGACCAGAAGATGGGACATGTTAGAATGAGTTTTTGTTTGGGGCGTTATGGATACAGTCTCACACAGAACTTGAGTATCTGGTGAGGTTATGGAACTGGGTGAAACTGAACCTGATTTCGAGATGGATCTTGGTTCATATCAAAATACTTGATCCATGGGGTGCCACACAGGTTAGGAAAGTGTGCGTCCATTAGCTAAATAACTGTCATGACCATAATTTACAGAGTTGTAGCAAGTGTTTGTATAAAGAATCACAGTGCTGGTTTCAAGGACTGACCACTGTTTTAAATAAACTTGGAGACACTCGACTAAAACTGACTTAAATCTATAACTGGTTTATCAGCAAATATCAATGTAGTGGTACTATAGTTTGGTACCAGTAAACATTTAGGCAGAAATGAACATTTCATTGTAAATGTGACAAAGATAATGTGTTTTACTTTCCAATAGCTTAGCCGTTGGTGACCTGTGATTGACTAACTGGATATCAAAATAGTCCACTAACCTGGGAATTTCCTAAAAACAACATTGATTGAATGATGTGGACAAATTTATTATTTATAGGACTGACCCAGTTTCGAATTTGCCCATTACTGGATCAAAAATGGAAGTTACTTACTAAGTGTTAAGATCTGAAAGTTCAAAATGCAAATTGGAAGCCATTCAGCCCACTTTAATGATTCAAACTCAGACTTCCAACTCCAAGTTAGACTTAGAGAGTAACATTGTGGGTGAGTCACTAACTGAGCAACTCCGTAAGTGTAACGCAAGTATCCTCACTATAGATACTAACCTATAGCTACTCGCGGATCACTAGCTAAGTTAGTAAGTAACTTAGCATGTTAACTTCTTACTAAGCGCCAAGACTCGAGTAGCGCTAACTTACTAAGATCTGGAAGTTCAAAGTGAAAGCTTTTTAATTCAATTTGCTAACTTAGTTAGTTTGTTTAATAATTGACCTCGAAATAAGTTAGTCACTACTAAGTTAGTGGTACGTAAGTAACCTTACTAGCGTAATTAACCTACATTACACTTACAGTTACAGTCACTATCTTAACTCAGTTAACTATGAGAGTTATAACTGTTGTCTATCACTCACGCCGAACCAGCTTACCTAGTCCTAGGCTTACCTAAGCTAAGTAACTAGTAAGTAATTAGTAACTAGCTTACCAAAGGCTTAGCAGCTGACCGTGGCGTATCATTGAAGTTGGCACACCGTCACCGCGACTGTCCATCACTGATCACTATCAGTATCAGTATCACTCACTCATTGACTCAGTATGTTACCATCAACCATGTATCACGATCAGCGTCAGTGAACAGATAGATCATAGATGTCTCTAGCCCAATGTTCAGTTTCAGTTTGATTTACTAGATAAATAAATATAACAAAGAGATATACTATAAAGCCAGTTTCAGTTGTCTCGGAGTTGGACTTTGAAGTTTGAGTTTGACTGACTCATTCACGATTCAGTCACTGACTGAGTTAATGAGTAGACAGTAGTGAGTACGACTACGACTACATTTATGATTTAGAACTAGAAGTAGAACGATAGAGGGGTGGCTCGTAGTGTAAACTGAGGCACTTAGGTTACTGGGATTTTGAGCTGATTCTATCCTAGTTTACCTCTATTGGCGTAAAGATCTTTTCGTTGATGAAGAAAGAAACTATAATGAATTTTACTAGTACAACTGAAAGTCTGCCGTTTATTTGTGTTTGGTACTGAAAATAGCTTCGTGATGTCATTCAACGGAAGTAGGATGGAATCGGGTCAACATAGAGCCTCTCGGGGCTCTGAATCAGATCTAGGCCGACATCGGCCACGCCCACTGTGTACCTTGACTCGGAATGGTGTACGGAGTGCACAACTCCATCGACTACCTACCACTGTCACTATGGATACATCTAAACAATATTTGCTTTGCGCATGCGCAAATCGTCGGTAGCAACAAGCCGGAGTCGTAGTGAAGGACACGCTCAGAGTTAACAAGGCTTACTAAACTTGTTCCTTTTAAGAAAACCTGTACACCCAGTCAACGTTTACGCTTCGGAATGGTGAGTTTTATCGCTACAATTCGTGTGGTAAAATCTGTTTTGATTGAGAGGAAAAATAGCTGTGAACAGGCTGTTAGCTGACGACTGAACTCAGAACTGTATTCTCGTCTCCAGATATCAGATAAGACCTATCATTCTATTCTAGATTAGAGTAGGTCAGTAAACCGCTCACTAACCAGCTCACTCCATGTCCATAGTTACCATTGGCTCGGTCTCAACCACCGAATCTCTATTTAGATTGTCACATACTAGTGTATTGCTTAAATTGGTGTCAACACTATTATACTCACTGATTCATTCTCGGACCCTGACTTTGACTAGGACTTTTGTTATTGAACATATGAATATTTGACATTTCGCTTGCTTTAATGTTGGTCAAATGGTATCTTGGAGAGTTGGCAGAGAACATAATCATAACCTATGATGAACACAATGCTAAACTGATGCTATATATATATTTTTTTTTTTACAGTATTGATAAAGGTTGTTAAACGTTTGTCAAGTTTGTTTATTTATTTCTTTGCTCTTGCACTGAAGGAGAAAGTTTTAAATTGTTACACTGTTACTTTTAGCCTGGAAGTGCATATAGTGTGCACAGCAGTGCTGGAAGCAACAAATCCCAGCGCGCACGAACCCGCAACTACAGAACAGTTAGTCATAAGTCAATGGTAGATGAAAGCCTCTTTGGTGGCAAACCTGCACAAAATACCAACAATGGCAACAATGCGCCACCTACTGATATGTTCTCTAATGACTACCGACCAGCCCCTCAAAGAAAAAGTGGCACTAGGAAACCCAAAAAGGAAACTGTTCAAGTCATAACAAAAGACCTCATCAGAAATCTAATGTAAGTATAGGACAGATAAATGTAGGTTTCTTGTCTCTCAACTGAGCGCATCTATTCTTTGAATCTTATCAGAAAGAATATTTGACAGTGTGAGTTGTGTTGTAGTGTTCCAGAGTGTGACCCATCTGGTGAGTCAGTCGTTTTGGGATATGGTGACTTCATCGGTCTTAAGGACAGAGCACGGGTGCTGACCGCCGCTGAGAAAGCTGCTCGCGAGGAGGAAATGAAGAGGGAAAAAGAGGAGAAAATGGTGAGTCCATGCACATCCCTTCATGCCATGTAGCATCACAGTGCCTCTCGTATAAAGAACACACGCGCGCACGCGCGCACGCGCGCACACTTACACCGCGATAGATGTGCGGGTATGGCGATCCATGATATTTTCCACCGTCTTTGAGAGCCCAACTTGGTGACGTAAATGTGTCTGGAATATGTTCCATTAGTATTGACCTTTCGGGTGCTACCAATTTGACAGAGCATTTGGATATGATGTAATAGGCATTAATTCATGTTGTTACGTCTGCCATTGTAGATCGCATCACAAGAACGAAAGAATTTCATTCAAACTATGGAACTCCAGCGACAGCACAATGAGCCACTAAATGACCTTGAAGAAGAGGCTAAGGAACGAGCTCAGCATCTACTTGCCAAAGCTAATGAGCAGAGGCAGGAGCAAGAAGATGAGATTAAGCACTTAAATGAGGTGAGCTTACTGTGGTTCGCCAAACTGAGATGCAGTTGACGCCAAAATATTGTTGAACGGCTGGGCTGTTACAAGATGACACATATGTTTGATGTGCAGTTAGAAGTCGCAATAAAAGCATGCAGTTGACAAGCAAACAAATCCCTGCTGTGTGGCTAGCTTAGGCTCAACTCAACCAAAAATAACGCAACTCTAGTCAACTAATTGTGAAATAAATCTATGATAAAGCCGAAATCTATGTAAATTCTGCTATAGATGATCTTGAATGCCAAATGCCATGCCATAAGAGATGCACAGATCCTGGAGAAGAAACTGGTTAACAGTGAGATGCAAGTTGAGGAGAAACGACTGGATCAGATGATGGAGATCGATAGAGTGAATTCCATAAAAATGCAGGAGGAAATCGAGAGAAGGCGCCGTGAAGAAAGGTAAGCGTAAAGCCTCAAAACTCGGAAAAACATGTGAATGGAATTTGATAAGCAAGTCACTGCACCCCCATCCCCTATATCAACAGTGTTGCCGGGTTTGTTGCAGACTCATTGGAGCCACCCAGATTCTAGAGCAGATTTCTGAGAACGAGCAGGAAAGGCTGTTTGAGTTGGAGAGAAAGGATCAGGAGAATATTCAGATGCAGAAATACTTGGAGAAACTTATGGAGGAAGACAGGAGTAAGCTGGAGAGAAAGGCTGCTGAACAGAAACTGCTTAGAGTAAGTAAGCCCTGTGAACATCAATGTACTGAATTAGACACACCATAACATGGTCAATCAAAACTGAAGGTATCTGATTGAGGAAAAGTGAGTGAATACATTTGTGATTGGCTTCTAACTTGTTGTGGGAATATACAAAAATGCCATTTTCCAGGATCAACTGAATGCCGCTAATGATGCTTTGTTGGAGCGTAAAAAGCTTCAAGCAGAACAGGATAAGATTCTGGAGCTTAGAGTTCTGGAGCACCAAAAAGCCAAAGCTGAAAGAGAGGCTGCGTTTGAGCGTGAACAGGCAAGTGAAAGCTCCTGCATAGGTGCAGGTAGCCAACAAACATACAACTGCGTGGTAATGGGATTGGTCAATTAAAATCCTATCCTACCCCAAGCTCCAGTTCACTCCCAGTAAAAAGCGATAAAAAGCATCATTAAAGAAGAATTGTGTTCTCCTACATGTATGTGATGAATTCTCTGTGACTGTAGGAGAGAGTACGTATTGAGAAGGAAAGGGAAACTGCGCGTCTGAGAGGTCTACAGGAGAGAGCACAGGATGAGCAGGCAGCCAGAGATGCCCTGCGCGCCAAGAGAGCCGCAGAGCAGGCAGAAAGAGAATGGAGGCGTAAGGAGGCTGAGGAAGCTCGTAAGAAGGCCATGACTGAGGCGGAGCTTAAGGTCGCTCGTAGCGAACAGATGGAGCAAAAGGAACACTTTATGGCTGTACAGGCGCAGCGGGAGAGAAATGACTTTGAAAGAGTTCTCAGGTTTGTAAACAAATTACACAACTTGATTGCCTCTATCTACTGATCTTTCCTTATATATGGGTAGTATAACTAAGGCATGTTTCCAGGATGGTTTGTGGTGTGCTCGTGGAGAAGGTAACTCTATGAATCAAACTGATGGTTTACTAAGTTGCCTCACATACATCATCCGGTTACATTTTTGCAGAGCCCAAAAGGAGCTTATTGAGAAGGAACAACGCGAGGATTCGCTGAAACACCGACAGCGAATTGTTCATCGTGATGATGTGCTTGATCAGATCAGAGACAAGGAGCAGCAGAAAATATCTGAACGCAATGCCTTCTTTGAGGAGGGCATCCGTCTGGATGAAGAGGCTCGTCTGCGACGCCTGAAACTCGATGAAGTGAAGAGAAAGAAACTAGGTGAACTGAGGTAAGCTAGAGTCTCTACGCAAAAGACAACCGGCCACTAGTCAGAGTCAGTCATATGCTAGTGGGAGTTGTCCTCACTTTGCTGTATATGGCCTATTCCGACTCGACCCCCTGTTGATCATTTCACTTCTAAGATAACCTTGTAGCACTTGCAGTGAACGACCGCATTTTGGTCACAGAATCTATGCGGGAACTTGCTGAATGCGCATTGCAGGACACAATAGCAGGACTCAATCGATGCCATGAAGCGTACAAGAAGATAAGTTCCTGCAGTCTCATAATCGCTTGCATTTTTCTTCTGTAGAAATGCAGGAATTCCCGACAAATACTTAGCCGGAGTTGAGAGAAAAGTGAAACAACCCCAGATTGCTCACTAAACGATAACAGACCATAAACTCACTTCAAATTTCCATAACTCAGTATCAAATCATGTCTTACTGGTAGTGACTGAATAACATAGAGTTATTCTTAATATGATATTGTGTTCTGCGGACTCCGTACACACCAGGTGATGACGATTTTTAATGGCTGATTTATTTTAACCAGGTTGGGATTTGGATTAAACCACTTCCAGGTGCAACCATTGCTGTAAATATTATACTGGGCCCGATTCCTTTGCTGATCCGATGATGTGAGAGCAAATGGCCCCTAGTGCATACAGTTTAAAAGCGTTTATTATAAATAAATGTTGCAGAGAGTTTCCAACATATGTGTTATCTACAAAACAGGGTTCAAACATGATGACCATACATGTACTAAATCTAGCACGACTGGTACTGTACAAAAATACAATTTATACAAAAGAAAAACAATGAGATTGCAACAAAGTTGGTTAACCGAATGACGCAGAATAGATATACGTTCTTACACCTGGTCAGTGAATAGTGGCTGGGATTGAGAGTTGAACTCAGTGTCGTGTTTACGATGACCCCGACTGAGACTAGCGTATCGATTGTGCGGAGTGGAACTGTAGTAGTTAGGAGGATGACTACCGTCAGCAGGATTGTGAGTTGATTCAGTCACTTCGCTCATATCATCACAGGAGGTCACAGAATAACTTCCCGGGGAGTCTATAGTGTCCATCTTTGTAGGATCTATTGTGCTGTAGTACGTCGGTGCCGGGTCCATGTATGGAACATGCGGAAGTTTCCCATTTGTGTGTACATTACTAGTGTACCCATCATTACTACTTTGGTGACTAGGGGCGCTACTCGTAGCAGTACCAGATGGAGCTGTGGTGGTGCTGATTGTTGCATAAGAGTTGTCCAGGTACCACGCTCTCATCTTCTGGTGAACCTCCTTGGCCGTTGGTCGTTTGGCCGGCATCTCGTGCCAGCATTCCATCATAAGAGAATATATTTTAGGTGGGCAGCCATTGGGAAGAGCGAGAAGCTCACGCGATCGCACTGCTTCAATCACTTCCTGATTGCTGAAACCCGCATATGGTTCAGTTCCTCCACTGAATGCTTCCCACAATAAGACTCCAAATGAATAAACGTCTGTCTCTAGACTGAATCTGCCATACGTTATGGTCTCTGGTGGCAGCCATCTTATAGGCAGGAGCTTGCTGTGCAGGTTATAATAATGGTTGGAGTACAGACCTTGGGTGATCTTCAGTGTAGATATTTTGACATTGAGGTTTTGGCTGACCATCACATTATGAGCAGCGATATCTTTATGCACGAACAGATAGGAGGCGAGATACTCTATAGCGTTAGCGATCTGCGTTACCATGTACATAACTTCCCGGTTGGTGAGCATATGACCGCGACCAGCCTGGCTGAGCAGAAACTGCCGTAGGTCTCCCATTGGTAGATGTTCATATAGAAGACACTGATGTCCCGTCTGATTGCAGACAGCCAGTAGAGATAGCACTGTTTGGTGACGAACGTTAGACATACCACTCAACTCTTCATTAAACTGCTGCAGCTCCTCACTCAGAGGCTTTTCTTTCAGGACCTTAGCAAAGACGGTGGACGCGGTGTTGTTACCATACAACCCAAATACTTGACCTTTATATACGGGTCCAAATGCGCCTGTTCCAAGCTCTTGCAGTAGTGTGATGTTATCGTGTGGCACCTCCTTAATATATGGAGCGCTCTTATCGCTGAAGTTGGTCAGCTCCATGCTTTTCACAGTGGAGTTTATGGTTGATGGAGTACGTGATCCTGCCGCTTTACGTTTGCACACACAGATAACTATGATCAGGATGGCGCAAATAACAATAGCGGCAGCGGCTGCCGGCACAACAATCGGGATGAGATCTCTATGCTCTGCTCGCTCATTACCTCCTTCTGAAACAGAGAATGACAATTCTGTAAATGAACAGTTAATGGAGTCCTCTAGAATATCAATGGTTTATCCCTGAGGTACCAGTCTG
>Ga0224511_10001417_pt1 | contig 14436 bp, 11 predicted proteins | sample SF_May12_sed_USG_2_FD_169988 | JGI IMG/M metagenome (GOLD analysis project Ga0224511, IMG submission 169988) | Sediment microbial communities from San Francisco Bay, California, United States - SF_May12_sed_USGS_8_1 | ecosystem: Environmental > Aquatic > Marine > Sediment | place: USA...
GCCACTTCTACTGTGGATATTGATACAGCTTTAGAACAAGACGCCAGGGCAATCTTTGAAAAGCAACAGCAAATCAATAAGGTAACTTTAATTTAAAGTGTAAGGAACTTTTGGTCACCAAAGCTATCACTACAAAGTACATAAGTTCTTCCTTACCCAAAGCCAACATTTAGTAACTAAAACGCAGTTCTTTCACAAGGCACTACTATGTTTTTGTGGTTATCCAAATCATAAATTTTATTTCCCACCAAACTTGCATTGTTAAAATAAGTATTTGTTACCTCTCAATATCCCACATCAAAGTAAGGGAATACCCAGATATCAGTTTAACAGACAGTGTACGATCATGCCAATGATTATGTACGGTCATGTAAATAATTATAAAACCCTTTAACACTTTCTTACCTCCCCTGGTGCTGCCCTACCTGCCTGCAGGAGCTGAAAGACAAGGCAGACGACAACGTGTACCGGGGCATCAACAACTACCAGACATTCTACGAGAAGAGAGACACCGCCCAGGGCAACGCTGCCAGCAACTCCGTCAGGTACGGCTGCCCCTGTTTGCAAATATCCGTCGTAGCTCGGTACAATGTACTGTGAAAATACTTTTGTGTGGATTTCTTTTTAGCACCCCCAGGAACGAAGTTGTGAGAAAGTTTTAAGAAAATTGTATGAATAGTAACAAATACCTGGACAAAATGCACAAAATGTCCCTAAAGTCTTTACCTAATGCCATAGTTGCAACAAACGTAGTTAGATTGTGTTCTCACTTATCACAACCTCTGTTTGTTTCCCCTTATGGGTACACATTTGTTGCTGTGAGTTAGTAGGTATTGTAAAATACTTCAAAAATAGATAAATATATGTGACCCGACATGTGACTTTTGGTCCAAATGCTCAAATGACGTCACTTAGTAAAATGACGTCAAAATAATCCATTAAATTATTGTGTTTTTAAAGAGAATTTTCCCCGGCCCACAAAAAACTGTAAAAAAGTTTTCAATGACAGTGTTTTTTACAAGTGATCAAAGTATCATATCTTTGTAAAATTATCCCATTAAATTAACCCTAATTGTATTGATAAAAATGTATCGCCCATATATTTGTCATGTACACCGTTCATGATGCTTCAGGCATTTACTTCAATGTGGTAATATTGACAATAGGATATTTTTGTTCTGTAGTTGAAACTGTATTCTTCAAACATAGCCCTTTCAAATGATACCAAAATCTCAATATCGCTTAAATTAGAAATTGGACCCAAAATGTCGGACTCGGACACATATATGCACAATAAAACCAAATGATTATCCATGATCACATTATAGCCCATCATTGTACTACTGTCTTGTTCATTTTCAAGCCAGCCAACTGCTATAAATTAAAAAACAAGATTGTTGCATTTCAAATATGTATAATTTCATGATGGCGTTACGTAAACCAGGAAGGGTCCACTGCGTGCCCCGGCTCACCTACGGGCCACTGTGAGATGGGATTACCAGCCCGACATCTGCAAGGACTACAAGGAGACTGGAATGTGTGGCTTTGGAGGTCAGATTCTCACTACTTCATCTTCTATAATATATAGTGTCCTGAGTAAATTTTACTGACGCAAGGGAAACAACATTGTTAATGTATCTATTTTCTTATTCTAACAAATTTATTTTGTTTATAAGTTGTTACAGCATTTCGTATCATATTGACTACTTGCCATGCACTTCACTGTTGCTATTGGTATCCTGAAGCAAAGTAATTCAATAACTTGGCAAGGACATTTTACTTGTCCACAGACCACCTTGATGAAAATGCAATTAAACATTTCATTTTGCTTTGAAGTAGGACTTGTCTTCCCTAATACTTCCACCACCTGTTTTGTGATGTGTTGTTAACTCCATTGCAGACAGCTGTAAGTTCATGCATGACCGGAGCGACTACAAGCACGGTTGGCAGCTGGAGCGGGAGATGGAACAGGGCACATACGGACACGCTGGTACGGCTTCTACTTCACAACTCGTATCAAAGAATTGCTGATAAGAACAGGGTGTTCCTTGTTTTGTTACGGTCATGTTTTTAGAGCTTTGTAGATTGATTTATTCTGAAGTAAGTAGGCACTGGACAAACTGGTACTTTTGATTTCAATTCCAGACAAGAAGGTGTCAATAGAGATTCTGATGGTTTATGGATATTGCCCAACAATTTTGGTATTTGAAAAAAAAAAACCAACATAACTTAAGCTTAATGTGTTGTAGCCGTTCTCGATTTAACTGTATACCTGATATATTACAGATGATGCGAACTATGAGATCAGCAGTGATGAGGAGGACCTGCCGTTCAAATGCTTTATCTGTCGTAACACCTACACCAACCCTGTAGTCACCAAGTGAGCACCCCTACACATAACGACTTTCATAGAAATAGAACTTGTTTCTTGCCTACTGACTGATGCTAAAAATACCAGTCACACAGATATTTTAGGTTGATTGATGCATGTTATCATTACATGGACTCTTAAACTCATATTTAATATTGACAAATGAATTGACAAGTTTTTATACCCCGACAAACAAAGTTTTAGGGGGTATACTGGAGTCAGCTGGTGGTCGGTCGGTTGCAGATTTCTTGTTCAGGACATAACTCTGAATCTGCAAGAGATATCAACTTCAAATTTTATAGGTAGATAGATCTCATTGAGTAGAAGTGCAGTGCAAAAGAACCAAAACTCTGCCATGCCTAATTTTGGAGTTATTTTACACTTTATCCGGGACAAAACATGAGAGCTATAAGTTATCAATTTGAAACTCTGAAAAGGTAGACAGATCTCACTGAGTAGAAGACAGGGTTCTCACAGGTCTTGAAAAGTGCTTGAAAATGATCTATGTCTTGAAAAGTGCTTTAATCGAGGGTGCCCTTGAAAAAGTGCTAAACGTTCATTTAAACATGTATGGGATAGGACCTTTATCTGTAAAGCTTGTTTTCTGACAAACACATGTCGGGGGTATTTGACACTTGCAACAAGCTCTAGTTTTATTTGAAATTATATAAACAATTCAAAATGCCTTGAAGATGAAATGTTCCAGTTTTCACTTGCTGTGTTTTATCCTTTTTTGAACACACATTATTTTAACACATACAAATTTCTTTATTGTACACTTCATGTTACAAAAAACATGTTTTAACCTATGTCTCATGAACTTTGATAATCCCTGCTTTAATATCTTTGATCTCACCTGAATGATCCACCCCTGCTGCAGATGTCGGCACTATTTCTGTGAAAAGTGTGCACTCGCCCAGTACCGCAAGTCCCAGAGATGTTTTGTGTGCAATGAACAGACCATGGGTGTCTTCAACCCGGCCAAGGGTGAGCTTCTTCATCTTTGACAAAAGCCAAATTAATCTCTAACTTGATGTCAGACTAAGGCTAACTTGATCTCGGACTAAGGCTAACTTGGTCTCTGGCCAAGGCCTAATTGATTTCTAACCAAGGTTAAATTGATCTCTAACCAAAGCTTATTTGATCTCTGACTAAGGCAAAATTGATTTCTGACCAACACTTATTTGATCACTGACCAAGGCAAAATTAATTTTTGACTAAGGCCAAAACTCGGTACATTAAATGTTGATGCTCTACATTTCATGTGTGTATGTTACAGAGTTGTATATGTCTGTTACAGAGGTGTATGTTACAGAGATGTATGTGTATGTTACACAAGTGTATGTGTCTGTTACAAAGTTGTATGTGTCTGTTACAGAGTTGTATGTGTATGTTACAGAGTTATATGTGTGTATGTTACAAAGTTGTATGTGTCTGTTACAGAGTTGTATGTGTCTGTTACAGAGTTGTATGTGTATGTTACAGAGTTGTATGCGTATTCTACAGAGTTGTATGTGTATGTTACAGAGTTGTATATGTCTGTTACAGAGTTTTATATGTCTAATACAGAGCTGTATATGTCTGTTACAGAGTTGTATATGTGTCTGTTACAGAGCTGTATATGTGTCTGTTACAGAGTTATGTGTGTATGTTATAGAGTTGTATGTGTGTATGTTACAGAGTTATATGTGTGTATGTTACAGAGTTGTATGTGTCTGTATGTTACAGAGTTGTGTATGTGTCTGTTACAGAGTTGTATGTGTCTGTTACAGAGTTGTATGTGTACATTACAGAGTTATATGTGTGTCTGCTACAGAGTTGTATGTGTGTATGTTACAGAGTTGTATATGTGTCTGTTACAGAGTTTTATGTGTCTGTTACAGAGTTATGTGTGTATGTTACAGAGTTATATGTTTGTATGTTACAGTGTTGTATGTGTGTATGTTACAGTGTTGTATGTGTGTATGTTAGAGAGTTGTATGTGTGTATGTTACAGTGGTGTATGTGTGTATGTTACAGTGTTGTATGTGTGTATGTTAGAGAGTTGTATGTGTGTATGTTACAGAGTTGTATGTTACAGAGTTATATGTGTGTATGTTACAGAGTTATATGTGTGTATGTTACAGAGTTGTATGTGTCTGTATGCTACAGAGTTGTATATGTCTGTTACAGAGTTGTATGTGTGTATGTTACAGAGTTGTATGTGTCTGTTACAGAGTTGTATGTGTGTGTTACAGAGTTGTATGTGTATGTTACAGAGTTGTATGTGTACATTACAGAGTTGTATATGTCTGTTACAGAGTTGTATGTGTCTGTAACAGAGTTGTATGTGTATGTTACAGAGGTGTATGTGTACGTTACAGAGTTGTATGTGTCTGTTACAGAGTTGTATGTGTATGTTACAGAGTTGTTTGTGTGTATGTTACAGAGTTGTATGTGTATGTTACAGAGGTGTATATGTCTGTTACAGAGTTGTATGTGTGTGTCTGTTACAGAGTTGTATATGTGTATGTTACAGAGTTGTGTATGTGTATGTTACTGAGTTGAATGTGTATGTTACAGAGTTGTATGTGTATGTTACAGAGTTGTATGTGTATGTTACAGAGTTGTATGTGTATGTCACAGAGTTGTATGTGTATGTTACAGAGTTGTATGTGTCTGTTACAGAGTTATGTGTGTATGTTACAGAGTTGTATTTGTCTGTATGTTACAGGGTTATAAATGTGTATGTTACAGAGTTGTATGTGTATATGTTACAGAGTTGTACGTGTGTATGTTACAGAGTTGTACGTGTGTATGTTACAGAGTTGTATGTGTGTATGTTACAGAGTTGTATGTGTGTATGTTACAGAGTTGTATGTGTGTATGTTACAGAGTTATATATGTGTGTATGTTACAGAGTTTTATGTGTGTATGTTACAGAGTTGTATGTTACAGAGTTATATATATGTGTGTATGTTACAGAGTTGTATGTTACAGGGTTGTTTGTGTGTATGTTACAGAGTTGTATATGTGTCTGTTACAGGGTTGTATGTGTATGTTACAGAGTTGTATGTGTATGTTACAGAGTTTAATGTGCCTGTTAGAGAGTTGTATGTGTCTGTTACAGAGTTGTATGTGTATGTTACAGAGTTGTATGTGCATGTCACATAGTTGTATGTGTATGTTACAGAGTTGTATGTGTGTATGTTACAGAGTTGTATGTGTATGTCACAGAGTTGTATGTGTGTGTTACAGAGTTGTATGTGTATGTCACAGAGTTGTATGTGTGTGTTACAGAGTTGTATGTGTGTGTTACAGAGTTGTATGTGTACGTTACAGAGTTGTATATGTCTGTTACAGAGTTGTATGTGTCTGTTACAGAGTTGTATGTGTGTGTTACAGAGTTGTATGTGTATGTTACAGAGTTGTATGTGTACGTTACAGAGTTGTATATGCCTGTTACAGAGTTGTATGTGTCTGTTACAGAGTTGTATGTGTATGTTACAGAGGTGTATGTGTACGTTACAGAGTTGTATGTGTCTGTTACAGAGTTGTATGTGTATGTTACAGAGGTGTATGTGTATGTTACAGAGGTGTATATGTCTGTTACAGAGTTGTATGTGTGTGTGTTACAGAGTTGTATATGTGTATGTTACAGAGTTGTTTGTGTGTATGTTACAGAGTTGTTTGTGTATGTTACAGAGTTGTATGTGTATGTTACAGAGTTGTTTGTGTATGTCACAGAGTTGTATGTGTGTGTTACAGAGTTGTATGTGTGTATGTTACAGAGTTGTATGTGTATGTCACAGAGTTGTATGTGTGTGTTACAGAGTTATATGTGTCTGTTACAGAGTTATATGTGTCTGTTACAGAGTTATATGTGTCTGTTACAGAGTTATATATGTCTGTTACAGAGTTATATGTGTCTGTTACAGAGTTATATGTGTCTGTTACAGAGTTGATAGCGAAGCTGAAGAAGCAGCAGCAGCTGGAGGAGGCGGCAGCGGCTGGCGGCAGTGAAGACGACAATACCTGACCCAATGATCTCATTTGTGAAACTCTTTGCTGTAAATAAATGTATATAACATTAAAAGTTCTTAACTATTTTGTGCTTTATTTTATGAATTTGAATGTTCTGAAGTGTGTCAACATTATGAAAAAGGTTGTTGTTCTGTCAATAAATTTAAGATTTGTATTAAGTCACTGGGTACAAACAAAGCGTCACAGGTTGTGGTTCTCAACGAAGACAGTGTATTTGTTACTCAACGAAAACTCATGTAAACTGTAAACAGCATGATACTCTACCTTAAATTGAGTTTGACTTTGATAAGAAACATATACATTAAAAGTGGTCTTCGTTGAGCACCACACACCTTTTATACGCCCGAAGTGAAACTTCGGACATATTATGGTATGGCGTCCGTCTGTCCGTCCATTAGCCAAATCATGTCCGCTCAATATCTTGAAAAGTTTCTGAGTGACAGTCATGGTACTTGGTAGGTAGATTGGTCATGATCAGTCGATGACCCCTATAAATTTTGAGGTCATTAGGTCAAGGTCACGGAAGCATTTAATGCAAAAACCATGTCCGCTCAATGTCTTAAAAAGTTTCTGAGTGACAGTCATTCTACTTGGTAGGAAGATTGGTCATGGTCAGTAGACGACCCCTATGAATTTTGAGGGCAGTAGGTCAAAGGTCCAGGTCACTGTAGCATTTTATGCAAAAACCGTGTTCACTCAATATTTTGAAAAGTTTATGAATGTCAGTCATTGTACTCGGTAGGAAGACTGATCACGGTAAGTAGATGAACATATGAATGCAGAGGTTAAGTAATTAGTAATGTTTTCACCACTAATTTATCGAACGGCTCATCCATCGGGCTTATAATGCTCCGACATGCGAAGCTCTTGTAATGTATATGTTTCTCGTCCAAGTCAAATTCAATTTGAGGATGAGGATCACACTGTTTACGTAAGTTTTCGTTGAGTAACAGCTACATTTTTAAGGAAGTGAGTCATAGCCAGTTTACCTTCAAACTGTTTGTTAAAACGGCGTAATAACCAACACAAAATTATGGAGCCTATTCTTGATAGCAATTTGCCCCCGCCACCTACCTCTGAGTATGTCTGTTATTCTATATAAAAAGAATTAAGAATGTAAAATAAACTTTGATTGTAATCAATAAAATTATTCATTGTTCGAAAATACGTGATTTTTCCCTTAAATTTCGCACGCAGCAGCATTAAAAACTTTTTTAAATTTAAATTGGTACAAAACTACACATTCATGATCTCTTCTTGGGAATTAAATAGAATGTCTATCATGTTCCGTTTAACAATCTCGTCCAAGGTCAAGGTCGTCATTACAGAATCATGTCACAGATGTTATTCAAGACGTCCTATTTGGGATTCCTTATCTGCTGCAAGTTTTCACACAATTGGCCAATGACACTATTTTGCCTTAGAATTTCATCATTTAGATTTACTATCACCATGACACCAAACATCGGAATTGTTCTTTTCTGTAAGTATATTATGGCTTTCTATTATCAACAATAATTGTTTTTTCTTTAGTTTAATTTATGGCTGCACATTTATGTTCGTTTTTTTATGCATAGGATTATTTTGATCCAAAGACGCGTTGGAAAGGTTTATAAATATTATTGAAAACGAAAACTCAATAAAAATTAAGTAAAACTTACAGTAGTGGAACTTAAAACATAAACATGAATTATTTAATACTAGTCTAAAATATCAACTTCAAAAGGCGTAAAACTTATGATGGTTTATGTGGTGTTATACGATCATACATATCTTCCGCTGTATATAAAATTCTACAATTAGTTTTACTGAGACTAATTGATCAAAATGACGCACATTTACTCAGTATAAATCTGAAAGTTAATCTTTAGTACCTTATTTATAATAATGGACCTTTCCTGACGGTCCGTCTTGACAGTTTTCTAACAATACATTGTCCATTTAATGTCCAATGGAAATAACTTATTAAATATCCACACACATATAAACTTGGTGACAATGTGGCCTATTTCACACGAAAAAAACATAATTCCAGTTTGCGATACGCAAGTCATAAGAACAAAAGGAATTTAATGTACATGAAGGGGAAGGGTTGGGGGAGATGTGGAACGCTGCATTAATATATGATGTACATAATTACTAAAGTAGGCGTTGTCGGCTGTGCGGTGGCCCAGGCGCCTCAATGTAACGACATCGACACTTCTGCCTGTCAGCTGATGGCCGCCAGCCGACCGGATGTGTGTCAGGACATGGCCATCGCCGAGCATGCGTGCCCGCGCTTCTGCAAACTTTGCCGTAAGTTGCCGTATGTCCATTAGTCCACCGTTTAACATTCGTTGTCAGTTATCTCAGAATGTGTTGCTGTATGGGCTTGAATGTGACTAATGGTGTGGTCTTCTAAATCAGTTAGTCAAAACCAAGTCTCTTGTAGCAGTATAAAGCTACCGATGGTATTGATGGCTGGATGTACCAGTGTGTTATAAAAATCTTATTACACTAATAACACATGCATTTTTGGCGGCCATCTTGGCGGCCATCTTTAGTTTTTCAAAATGCTTAAGGATGACAAGGTCGAATCAACCGGTTTCTGAGTAAGGACATGTGGAAGAACCAATTAATGCAATACTGTGTTCATACTTTTTGTGGGATCTGTGATGGCGGCATACAGACAACTGTGTCGTCAGGGCAGATCTCTACACACACAAAATAATTTGCAGTGTTTTTGTTTTCCGTTTCCACAAAATACAAGTTTCTTGTCCTAGCGTGAACAATTCGACCGCACAGAGTACAAAGTGTTTGTTTAATAAATATTAAATACGACACATGTTGTCCATCTGCAGCCGTCGAGTGTTACTGGTGTAACGCGACCGTGCTGGACTTCCACGACTGTAACAAGACGATTGCCTGCGACCAGGGACAGGTACACTCGGAACTACTTGCACATTTCCGTAACATGAGAATATATGTAGTGCGTTGTCATTGGATATATTTCATCGGCCCCGATAGTGTTTAAAGTTTGGTAAGGTAGATCTACTGTGTTGGTTGCGAAGTTCCTATAGTGTGCTTTTTTCTTAATGTATAACAATTTATTAAAGGTCAATTGCGAAGCAAGTTATCCTAACTTTATATTATATATTAATCGCTCTCGAACGCTCATTCTAGAGTCCATCTTATTTTTTTTAACGAGGTTTGAGAGGAGAGAGAAGCCAGACCTATCCTTATTTGCTAAACGCTAAGCAAGTGAGCATCTTGTATTATAACGTCTTTGGCATAACGCTGTCAGGGATTGAACCCTATACCTCTGCCTTCACCGGGAACGCTATGCCCCTGACCCGCTGTTGCTATTTTTTTTATTTAAAAGTTGCGAAGCTGCAAAAGTATACCTCTATCGCAATAAGCTCAACCGCGTCTCTTTGTGATCGGCCTAACCATATATTTATGACCAAACAATTTTTACCAAAAACTAGAACATGTATATATTACGTTTATTCTAAATTGAGGTTCAAACTGTAAATTAAAGAACGTGCTAAAGTAGCAGAGGATTTCTTATATCTAAATTAAGAATATGTGTTAATGTGGACTATGTGTTAATGTGCTGGGATTGCACTGATAATGCACACATTTTCTGTGTCATATTTGTAAGTTTGTGACCATTACGAGCCTTTTAAGTAATACAACTAAGCTGGGGTTTTAATCATGAATTAACGAAACCAAATACAATGACTTTGAAAATGGTTTTGTTTGAGTTCTAAATATTTGACTTATCAGTCCATGGCTTGATTAACAACTTTTAAATAATGATTAATTCACATCATATTAATTATTTACCAATGCACCGTTACATGTATATAAACGTGTCCCAGCCCTTTGATTAACGCGTTGCTACGCCGTTGCCTGCCCCAGGTGTGCATGCTGAAAGAGCTGAAGTCCTGGAGTGACGGACATCACGAGTACGAGATGACGTGCGCCACTACTGCGGTACGTTAGGATGACGTTCGTACCGTTGCATGCAGTCATTTACACGTTAGATACGTAATTTGGTAATTTGGATTATGGTTGGGACTTCATAGAAAGGTGAGCTTTAAGTTTAACAACCCTATTTACACTTTTCTGTTGAATCAGAATTCTTGCCACAAATCTATATAAATATATTTTCAAGTCGGGCGACCATAATTGGCACAGCGAACTGGTCTAGCCCTTGGCCGCCATCTTCAAGTTCTTTTTTATTATAGGTTTTTAAATATTTTCAAAAATGTCATAGACATGTGACGGGGGTGGCGGCCTCGTGATCCCGTTCGGCAGAAGAGATGTCGACTCACGTGATTTGACGATCTCGTGCTGCGCAGAAGACTTCTGCAACTACCCGGCGGGCGCGGCTACTCCCGCTCCTAATGCGGTCACCACTTCCGCTGCTGGTTGATATATTTACTAGTTTTATTTACTTAAGTATAACTACATGTAGTGGTAATGTGTCACTGTCGCTGTTTTAACATTTAAAGTCAGCCTTAAAAGAAATGTGCTTTTGAGTGAAAAACAAAGTGCTATTCATATATAATTGAAACAAACAAAACTATTTTGTATAGAAACAAGAATATGGCCATGCATAGGTAGTTCCACCCTCGCGTAATATTCCACTAAACATTCATTTAGAAATGTTTTGGTGCAAAGCCATAACGATATTTGTCTCCCAATATTTCAGGCTGCCCCAAGGATGTTGTGTTCATGATTGACGAGAGTTCCCGGCTGTTGGTCTCCGACCACTCGGCCATTGTTCACGCATTGACCAATGTAGCAAGTGCTCTCGACATTGGACCAAACGGCTACCAAGTCGCGGTGTATGGCTACAGCCGTGGCGTCAATGAGAAATTTGACCTTGACGCTCATACTAACAAGCAAGAACTGTTGACAAGCCTAGCAAACGCCAACCTTCTTACGAGGATTCATTATTATACGTCTGATGCTTCAACTGCGGTCGAGTATCTTACACAGACAGCGCTGACGCCCGTTCACGGCGACCGCGCCAATTACCCGGACGTCGTCGTCTTTATTACCGACCCAGATTCCGCTTCCAACACACGCCTCAGCGCTTTGGATCGCCTAAGGCTTGCTAACAAGGCCAGCGCCGTGATGGTGGTCAGTATTGGATCCGGTTCCTCGCAAGTGGAACAGCTGGGCGGCACGGTGGTGCACATCCCGAATCACGGCAACGTCGCCTCCACTCTGACGTCCAGCCTTCTCAACTTCATACAGCACTGCTAGACCATGGAACATAGCGTCTGTCTTTCTTTATAATTCGATTCATGGAAATCGTTTTCTATTAAAGAGATTTCTTAAAGAAACGCTTGACTTATTCTGTGTTAAGGGTATTCACAAACGAACATGACTTACATTGAGACAAACTGTTTCTGAATTAAATGGTGTTCTGTTTTACCGACATAGTTGTGTTAGCATCTTCGTTTGCTGTTTACTTGAATGTTAAATGTAATCTTTTATATCAGAAGAACTAAAATATTTAGTATAATAATTTATTACATGCAATACAATTTTATTTTACAAGCATGCCTTTTAATATATATTTATATAATATGAAGTAACTGTAAGTTATAACATGGAATGATTTCTCTTATAAACTAGCCCAATATGCATACGCATATTTTACAAACAAACAAATAAATAAATAAATAAATATCACTACCGTTATTATCATTATATTAAAAATACATTTATGAACACATTGTTATATGAATGCAATAATCGTCTTGTCGTTGCATCCGGAGTCGCTGTCACTGGCGCAGACGTCCATGTAACCTCGATCAAGCGTCCCGTCATACAGATCACTGAAGTAAGCGTCTGTACGACTGTCCATACACTCGCTGTTAAACGTCGCATCTGTCGACGGTAACGTGTTCAGGCTGTTTTCTGGTTCCGTCGAAAACCGGCTCGTTGCATAGTCAATAGAGAGATAAGCGCGGTTCAAGAAACTTGCCATTCGAGAATCCTTAGAATAGGTGTCGCTCGATTCGTTTCTAAATCTTTTGTCTGACGTCAAAATTTGCCGTGGGAATCCTGTGATAATTTCGTCGATTTGCGAGTCCAGCTCAGCGTTGGATACTAGGCTGTTATCGGGCCCAATGAAAGCGTGGTCAAGTGCCGACATGTAACTCGTGCCAGATTTGTCGTTGGAAACGTTATCGCCCATATAGCGTCGGTGCTTGAAACTGTGCGTTTTCGATGCTGATCCACGCCTTGAATAAGACTTTCGAGATTTCATTGACTCTGCTCTTGGCCTCCGTGAACGAACACATGTAGCGGGTGTTGTGTTTTCACCGTGAAACACTGAAGACCTCTGTTGCTGGACAGTTCCGCATGGAAGTGTATCCAGTGTGTATGTACAAGTGACGGGCGTTCGCTGTCTCTTCATGTTGACGGTTGCTCTTGGAAAGGTATCCAGTGTATACGTGCTGCTAACGGGCGTTCTTGCGTTACTAGCGGTGGGTTTATTCCTGCCGTCTGACACGGTGCGCGATTTCTCCACCAGGTGGGTCAGGTCGTAGATCCTCCGTCTGCACGTGATCTGTGACGGCCGTCTTGGCGTCTCCTCGCCGTCACCAGGCTCTCGGAACGCAGGTAATGTCATTTCCGTTTCGTCATCGTGGAACGGCGTATGTTGCTTAGCAACACGTGAAGCTTCGACACTACTGTTTACACCCTCTTTAGTCTGACATTTCTCTTCCCGGAATGCTGCATTTTGCGGACAATTTTTGCTAGTGGCGTTGGATACTTTGAAAGGGTTTGTTGCGCACGTGTGTATCGTCTTCCTGTTAACTGCATTTCGTACAATGTTCATAAATCCGCCAGGTTTCACAACATGAATACTCTCCTCCTTTATCTTGGAGTAGCTGTTCTGTTTGAAGAGCTTCTTGCATTTCATCTTTTTCACTCGCTTCGTCAGGCATTTGCTGAACTGTTTCAACGCTATATTCGCACGATCCATAATTCATAAGTTGTGAAATATATTTGAATGGATACAAGCCAGTTTGTTTTATGACTTGGTAGTTCAAGAACCACCTTATATATACATATGTAAAATCAGATATGATAAAAATAAGCGCACGTTAATCGCTCGCACCATCTAACCTTGCCCGCAGATTGGCATGGCGATAGTTCAGGCTTCACGCCTGTATTGCACGGGGCGGAAGGACAGCGCGTGCAGATGACACGTGTGATACCGAGGTAAATTAACTAATTACCTAATCATGATACAACATCGCCAGCGATAAGGATGCAGCTTACACGCTTAAACAATTAGATATGGTGCAGTTTCTATTGTCATTGGTGTGTGGTTCAATGATAAGGAATAATAAACACTTTTACGAGGTCATGTTTTGAAACTTGAACAAAGTCAAACAGAAATGGCAAGTTTACAATTAATACAGTAAAACGAAAAGGCAAGTTAAAAAATATGATACTTTTACGAAGAAAGCTTTGCATTAAGGTCAGTTTTTATCACCAGTGTTGTCAATGTGTTGGCATTTAGATTTTTATTGTCCAACAAAACACAGTCACGTTACAGGAATGACTTACTCATAAAGGTAACATAACCTTGATTTTAATTGAGGCAAAACATCTTGTGTGTTAAAATCTTTAAAATTAAACTTTATTCTTGACATCTGCAGCTTCAAAAACTGTCAATCAAGAAGCAATGGTAGAATAAGTAATGTTAGTAAAAACAAGCAAATCGAATGTACATGTAATTTATTCAATAATTGTAACATTGGAACACAAAGTGTCAAAAAGGTGTACATAAGATAAATACGAATGTACACAAACTCAGTTTGATCTCACCTAACAAAATAATAACACAATCTGACAGAGCAAGACTGAAGTTGACATGAATACAGAAAACATAGAACAATAACAACTTACATGTAGTAGACAATGCATAATTCATTACAGTGAAAAATAAATGCCATACAGTGAAAAAACACTGTACCGCAGGTGTAAGACAAGCTTATATTGTATTAACAGCCTATACACTACAG
>Ga0224511_10001418_pt1 | contig 14434 bp, 7 predicted proteins | sample SF_May12_sed_USG_2_FD_169988 | JGI IMG/M metagenome (GOLD analysis project Ga0224511, IMG submission 169988) | Sediment microbial communities from San Francisco Bay, California, United States - SF_May12_sed_USGS_8_1 | ecosystem: Environmental > Aquatic > Marine > Sediment | place: USA...
AGTTGGATGTAAAATCGGCGATGGGTGAAGGCTCGATAAACTTGTTTCCTTGGCAACCCATGCGATTTTTAATGAAGGACCGCAATGCATTAATATGTCATATCTTTGTTTAATATGTATTTAAATCAACTCAAAATGGGTCTAAATGTTTAAGAATGTTCAAATATTATGTTGCTATAAATTTTAGTCAATAACCTAATTTGCATAATTATGAATATTAATTAGAAGTTTAAATATTTCATTATTTTTCTAAACCATCATACAATATTAAATGAACTCTACTGCTTGGGACCAAACAAAGATCCGATTTTTGGGTGAAATCAAATAATGACGTTATGCCCTGTTAAGTATTTTAAGTTAGAGTTTTAAAGATAACCTAAGATCTGGCTTCCTGCTGTCTACTTACAACTCTTATTTAACATCATTTATCAAATTCACTTCGTGAGATGGATTTTTTTTGTTTTTTTTTTACGATCAAATATTTGCATGGCATATTGCAAAAACAGTTTTAAATTAAGTTCGTTCAATAATTTAAGCACTGCGTGATTACACTAATAATAGCAACGTGGTAATTTTTAATATTATTTTATACAAAACTAGTATAATGATATTTGACACAGGGTTTATTCTTTCGCATTAAAGAAGAATAAAAGTTATGAAAATGCATAAATCGCCATGAAATATATCTAACTAGGTAACAATATCCTTCGCTTCCTTTTTTCAGGCTTTCTTCTTTCGCCGAACACCACCCAGGGTAAATACTCTACTGACTAACGATCGCTTAATTGTCGTTTAAATACATGAAGACGCCATTTATTATTTAATACAATACACGTGCGGCACGTGCTCAGAGAAATCAGATCCAGTATAAACATGACGAAACCAAAGACATACAAACATACACCAAAATTCTTTACTTTAATAAGTCAAAAGTTCGTTATAGTTCGACGATTTGCCGTTAATGTATGTCGTTATGTGATCGGCAAAAGGCATTGGGTATGATTGACCACGAAAAACATGTGAAGATGCAAGCCAGTAAGGTGTACACAATATAATAATTTATCGTCCCCAGAGTGATTTTAAACACATGCCAACATTGCCTGTTTGGAAGAAGTATGCGATACTGTCATGAAGTCTGACATCATACACAGGCAATTGAAGAGCCTATGTATTATTGAATGCAAAGCACACAATTACTAGAAATCTTCGAATGCAGAAGAATACAATTACGTTCGGTTTCTCCTGCATTATTAGTTCCAACCTGCGTAACTTGGCATTAACTGGGGCGGTTAGGAAATCAGCGTAGACCGACGTTACTTGAAGTTCCCCGGGCCCATTTCATTGGAAACTGATCCACAATAACGTTTTGTCGAGCAAGCTATTAAAGCCAAGTTTTGACGTATTTGCTGTCTTACAAATGTAAACAATAAAACCCCATTTACCTGAAAGTTAATACAAAAGAGCCTTTTCACTCAAAACTGAAGTATGTTTTTAAGTACATGTTTGCCAGTGCCACAGTTTACAAAATCGTGAGCAAATAGAAGTACGTATTTCAATTGTGTCCATGCTCTTAAGGACTCCCGAAATAAAATAATATTTGACACCCAGGTTTATTCATTTTGTCTCCTCCAAATACATAAATGTATGCAGGCAAACATGGTTCATTGAATGCGTTTGTTTGTGCACCGCCTAAGTTTTGATTTTTCTTTCAGCTTGACATGTCAAAGAAGAGGAACATATTTAGACCTAAAACCTAAATCGATGGGGGATTGGCAATTTAGACATACACTATAAATCTCATCCTGACCCAACGGAAGCTTTTAGACATCAAGTACCTTTACCACTAGCAATTCATGGTTTCAATGTTTTAAGGACATATAGATTGCTGTTTTCTGTCAACATGTCCATGTCACTTAGATTACTTGAGGCGGATATAAATGCACAATTGCTATTTCAATTGGCGTAAGGCCTAATATCTCTTTTGTTAGATATGTTTGTAATGCAATCAATAATGTTTTATACTATCACAAATGTATGACGTTACTGTTGCCATGGACTTTATTAATAACGTCGTTTATATCACACAACGCCATAACTCGCCATGCATTCGGTTTGAAAGCAAGTTCATTTTAAGATAAAATGTTCAGGCATTCGAAGCCAGTAATTTGGTCGCTTTCTATGATAGTCAGTGTTAGTGTGGGACTATTACAAGAACAGGCATTTAAACGTGTGCACATCAAATACGGTATACTAATTAAATACAGTCCAACGCGCTCTATTCGGACATGCGTAGATTATTGTCTTCAACACTGCGAGTGTAGATATGTGCGATTTACCAAGAGCACTCAAGGGTGTCAGCTGTTCGATGATGTTTTGTTGCACTATGGAAGCGAACCAACGCCTCCGACATCAGATGTGTCTGATTTCAAAAAGGTATATTATCGGTTTATTAATAGCAAATCAGATATCACACAATCAAAATTGACTAATATTGCTTTGAAACACATAACATGATAGGGCTTTCATAAATGCTGATTGACATTCGGTCACGAATATTCGCCTTCGCAAAGTTCGGTCGGTATGCGAATTGTGAATGAATTTTAAACCGGTAAATTGAACGAGTTATTTCACGAAACAAAGTGGAACTTCCTAATTAACATAGCATTTGGCTGAATGTTCGTGTCCGAAAGATTTTGTCAACCAAGCACGTACATATGCTAGTATAATCATACTGAACACCGGTCGCCGGTCAATCGTCTCTAAATCCCGAATTGTCAAAAGTTGTATTCATAACAAAGTGAAATTTGGACTTTTACTAATATATACATTGAATTGCACTGATTTAATTATGAATTAGTAACAAATAGCATATATTACAGCAACAACAACATCGACAGCATTGACACTCCAAAAACACGAACTTGTAAATTATTGGCTTTTAGTGCCACGGTCCTCACGATTTTATATTAATACGGACATTTAGTTACGCATTAAGCCACAAATAAGAAACTGCGTTTGTTTTAACATACGTCTTGAAACCATGTTATATGTGTATCGCTTGGTGCCAAAGTAATCAAAACACAGAACAATAACAAATTAAGTTTTGTTTCACTTGCCTTATTCTTCTAACAAACGTATGAAGACGCACATAATGAAGCCGTGTGTTGCTCGCGGATGATGAAACTAGTACAGGTGAATGCAGGGGGTCTATCCAGATGAATCGTTCCCCATGAAAAACGTTGTGTCCAAACAAACCTGTATATCATGATTATCTAAAATCTTACTTATGTTTACAGCTCGGGATACCACCTCCCAGATATCAAGCAGTCTACGTAGACATAGACCAGACATCCTACGATCACGCACAGTCAATCTGTGAGAACTTCGGCAGTGGCCTTGCAACGGTGATTGACTACCTTGACATTGCGACCCTTAACATTACACTAAAAGGCATCAACGCACAAGAGTATTGTAGTGAGCGAATGTTCCTGGGGGCCAAAAGTCCAGGAAACTTTGTCTGGTCGTGGCGTACGGGCGAGTCCATCTCAAATGCCTGGGAGCTCTGGGCACCAAACGAACCCAGTCGTGACGGCGAGGCTTGCTTAAGAATGGGCATTGATTCCGCCTCCTGGATGATAATGTTTGATCATTATTGTTCAAATGACGGACCCTGGATCACTCAATTTAAATGTTGCATTTGCGACACATTGCCTTAAAGCCCCTTGCAGTAAAACAAGCTGGACAGTTTTAATACCGGAAACGCTCATTTATAAGAAATAGTTTGTGTAAAAAAGGTTTTTCGACCAAATAATAAAATTACATTTTCAAATCAAAACGCGTATCAATATCAATGCATCTAAACGTAAAACATCGGAATATATTGAATAAAGCATTAAATTGTTATACAATGAACTATCAAATGTGTATGATCACAGTATGTTTTGACAATTCCCCCCCACATAAACGTTTATGACTCAGCCAATGATAACAAAATGAATGTTACATAAGCAATCTCTGTTAGGTGCAACAAGTATCTACGACTATACTTATTTCTAGTTAAACCAGGGTGGATTTCGTACTTTGAGATGATAATGCTCTAATGACTCTATTCGCTCTTTGTTTTCCACAATGAAAAAAGTATTTGGAGGTGTACATTCGGGAAAGGCAAGCATTTGTTTTTCATGATGTTTTTGTTCTTGTTGTAATTGTTGCTGCTTTGCGTGTGGTTGTTATACTATTACTGTTCAGGAAAAACAAAATGGCGTGTTAGTTTTAAATGCTTTCCACTGAGGTGTACATTCGGGAAAGGCAAGCATTTGTTTTTCATGATGTTTTTGTTCTTGTTGTAATTGTTGCTGCTTTGCGTGTGGTTGTTATACTATTACTGATGAATTAATATATTGTTTATCATTGATTTTTCACGCTCAGAAATATACTACAGTCTGTACTAATGACGCCTAGTGGATCACACGATTTAACGTTGCATTTGGGACACATCGTCTTAAAGCAGCTGTCCTCCAGAATATAATAAAAATCATTAGTTACAAGTATTTCAAACTTTCTCTTCAAATATATATAATATTTGTTAGAAATGAATAACTTACATATTTTCACTTTTTGCTTTGAAAACAGACAATTCGCGTTTCTGCCATCGGGATATTCCTACTATACATAACGGCCTATGTGTTAGTAACGCAGTAGATTATGCAAAGAAAAACTATGGTTTACCAACGATTTTGTCAACTGAATTAAAGGTCAGTATAATAGATTTCGCCACTGAACATAACTGGACCAGTATTTACCGTTAATTTTTTTTTCTTCATTTTTTAAGCAACTGGAGGACAGCTGCTTTAAAGGCCCTTTAAGAACAGCAACCTAAGCTAGTTTTATTATTTAAAAGTTAACTACTAAATGATAGTTTGTTTAAAAGCAACGCTTCCCGAACTTTTATAAATAAACATTTTTTTAATCTAACCGCGAAATGATATAAATATATATAAATGTTTTAACCAGAATATATTGAAGACTTAAGCTTTTAATAGCCACGGCACAATAGCGATGTTGCATTATCACAGAAAAGCTTTGCTCTTAAGCAGTCTCCCTATAGTATACAAAGTTTCTACCACTACACTACTTAAACCGGGGTAAGTTCCACGTACAGTTCCTCGTATATAAAGGGACATCGATACCGTTCAAATATTTAATATTAAAACTGTATCTTGTTTTTATGTTTTCCACTCCAACAAAGACAAATCAAATGATGTGTCGTACACTCGGAAAAATAAACCAGTGCACATGTTGGTGTTCTTGAGTTTGTTATTGTAACATAATTGCTGCCAGTCTTTGTGTAATTAGTGATTAAGTTTTTCGTTTTAGTTGTTTTTTGCTATTCCATTAAATAAATGTTATTGGTACAAGCTAAAACTGACATAAAGTACAATTTTTGTAATGCCACTTCTAGTTTCAAATGGATAATTTGTCTTTAAATATGTAATCGTGGCGCTAAATTGTTTGGATATTTGATGTTTTTGTGTTGGTGTAGTTAATGTTGTGCTACTTCTGTTGAAACTGAATATAATTTTCTCGACGCTGTTCATACCGAACAAAAATATAGTATGCTTTGTGTAGTTTGAGATTTAAAATGAAATAATATAATAACTTTTGAGTGTGTGAAACCTGCTTGACCGTTATAGTTAAACGTTGTATTGTTTTTGGTACTTGTTTATTGTCAACAATGTGTTATTAGAATCAATTTCTGAAACTGTAGCGTATATTGTAAGTCGACTACGTACATGTGTATGTTATTTTACATTATTAAAGTGGGAAAACATGAACTGCAGTCGGTGGTGACTGTATGTATTTAAAACAGTAGGCTTTTCTTCTCTAATTAATGTTGAGTAAGTGTGAGGTTTGCGAAAAACGGTTTTCAACCCCAGTGCAAGTCGCTGACCGTACCAAGGCGGTAACGCAACATTTTTGTTTGGAGAAACCATTTGTGTACATGAATAAAAATAACAATAAAGCAAGCACACACAAATCAGGTTGTGTTTGATGTATGTAACGTATTGTTGTTTTGCGTGTTCCGAACTGTGCTAAGTGTGTTTGTTTATGTACGGGTCATTTTGTCATGGTGCGCTTAAACCTGACTCCATGTTTTGTTTGAAACATTTGGTCATTGAATGTCTCTTAAATTAATATCATAACTAACGCTAACTGTTACGATATCTTTTTCTCTACCACGCACTTACTTTTTGTGTCGTTTTGAATGCACAATAGAGTGTTTTCTTGCAATAAATTCTTAAAAAAAGACATATAGTCCTGGTGTTAATGTATACGATACCATTATTACGTATTATGTAAACTCACTGTCCACACATGTTTAAGGACTATTAATTTAGTATGTTAACGTTTGACCTGAAGCACATTATTATCGAAACCGTTAACTTCGTAAAAGTATGTCAAAATACTTACACGTAGTTACATTATGAAAATGGATTTAAAAGGAGTGAAATTTAATTTACAAAAGTAAAACTAAATGAAAAAAGAGCTATTTATAATATAGAAATTTAGAAGCAAGGTTTTCCCCAGGAGCGGGATTTTACCAAAAAAAAACCAGAGAGAGAGAAATGTTAGTTTGTATCCACATAACATTTACTATCCAAAGAATAGAAACTATGACATGTCTTGTTCAGGAAAAACAAAATGGCGTGTTAGTTTTAAATGCTTTCCACTGATATGTAGTTGCTTTACCTTATAGTTTAAATGTGGGTAAATATGATTTATTTGAAGTAATATGAATGTTAAAAATATGTTTGGCCGAAAAATATGTAATTTCTGGGATTTTAAAATACAAATATAACGTGTTTATGAGACGTCTAAGTAAACAGACATTACGGAAGCACAGTCTAAACAGTTTAATAGTAATTCAATTGCGTAATAAAGGCGCCATGCACTTATCAGTCGTACTAATTGGTGCTTAATGACGTCAGTAATATATGTAATATTTACAGTCAACAATTGCGTTCAAAACCTTATAAATACAATGCCTCAACACCGGCGTAGGTATTTCTTAACATTTTTTTATATTTATAATTGATGTTTGCTTACGATAGACGGCTGTTCATAGTTTATTCTTGTAGTCCAATGGTTAAGCTGTATGTGAACTTTTCCGTTGACGACTAGAACAAGGTCGAAACTGCTTGATGCCATAAGTTTGTCACTTTCATTTTGCTCAATTTTAAGTTATTACGCCAGTTTACTTACTCTAGTACAGCGTCGACTGTTGTGTGTACACATTTTTTATTGTTCACTAATACACTTATTTTACATATTAAACTACAGTATGCCTAATATGTACGTCTTTGTACTTGTGTACTTTAACATGACAATATCGCTTATCTAAATGATCCAATACAATCAAACCTGTGTTTAAAGGCCGGCCAAGGAAAGTGATCAACATGACCGCTTACGACAGGTGGCGTCTTAATAATAGGGCGGTCAAATAAAACATTATCTCACTAGTTCTTAAAATATAGCGACTTCATGTATATTTCGATGTGGCGTTTCATTATGTTGTGATATATGTATTTCAGTATTTGTCTTCAATTATAAAGTCGGTGAATTAGTTTAATATAATTTTGTTGATGCACAAGGAAGTCATAAGCTTTGTGATTCTTTCCATTCAATGGGGAAAAAACAACAATTTAAACACATTGATTTGAAACACAAGTTCATTTATGCCCGCTTATCAACACGTCTCATTTTGAAAATAATAACAAACTTCATAACGCTGCATATGTGATGACTATAGCTGAACTCGCATGTTTCGTCTGTCTGCAATATAACACAAAATATATTTATGAGTGCTTGTACATCAATGGACGTGTTTCTAAATCACTCGTGGCATGGTTCGATAATTTTAAAGCAACGCGGACTTACATTTTGTTAATTTTATTCAAATTAGCAAGTGCATACAAAAGTATCAATGCATATCTGCTCAAGCCTGTTAAAGCGTTTATAAAAGTGGTCGTATAACAATAGCGATGCAATTTTCAGATGTTGAGCATGTTTGGTTAAACTTATATAATTTCTTCGGTGAACACATAACAATGTGTCATTAATTTAACGATGAAACTTTGTACATATGTACGTTCACTCCTAAGAGAAGAATATTAGCATTAGAATTAATGGTTCGTTGCACTTTACATTAATTACATGACGTAACCGTTGCCATGATCTGCACATGGGAAAACTAACAACTGTGGCGGCGTTTCAACTCTCCATAACTGCTCTGATCGTCGAAGAAAGTAGTTTCATTCTAAGGAAAAATGTTTACACATTCAAAAGCAGTGATTTTGTCGTTGTGTGTGATACTCACCGTTAGCATTTCTCTGTTGCAAGAAACAAACGTTTGAACGAGTAAACATAAAATACGGCAAACTGGTTAAATCCATTCAGGCGCGCTCAATTCGGACATGCGTCGATTCCTGTCTTCAGCTCTGCGAGTGTAGATATTTGCGGTTCACCAAAAGCAACAAAGGTTGTCAGCTATTTGCGGAGGTATTGCTCTATTATGGGAGCAATTTCATACCATCATCTTCGGACGTTGTTGATTTCAAAAAGGTATGTCTCAAATATATCCACAGTAATGCAACTAGAGTTTGATACTTATTCAACAGGAATATATTTTACATCTTGTATATTTAAATATTTGTTGACACTTTGTACAGAAAAAGTAGTACGGAATTACAAAGATAATCAAGTTTCGTGAAAGAAGCTTTTGTGGAAACATAAAGTCTTCAAAATAAAAGTTTTTGATAAATATTAATAAAATCAAACATAGTGTACCTAATATGTATCAGCTGATATTTCATAAATAGGTAGAACGTGCTCCATATATTATGTTTACTGTAAGATCAATACTTTTGAACATGTGTTTAGCTAGATGGACATAGGTGAACCAACTGAGAGTTGAAAACATAATATATAAAAATCCAACAAAAATAGCTTCGTTTTTCAATCGTGCTTATGTTTGTAGCTGGGGATATCACCTCCTCGATATCAAGCTGTATACTTGGACATGGACCAGACATCACACGATCACGCCCAGTCAATCTGTAAGAACTTCGGCAGTGGCCTTGCAACGATTTTAGACCAACTTGACTTTGAGACACTTAACACTACACTTAAAGGCGTCAATGCACAGGAATACTGTGCTGAGCGAATGTATCTAGGGGCCAAAAGTCCAGGAAACAGAAACTGGTCGTGGCGTACGGGTCAGTCCATCTCAAATACCTGGGAGCACTGGGCGCCGAACGAACCTAAACTACTCGGAGAAGCTTGTATGCGACTTGTGGTTGATTCCGCCTCATGGATGAAAATGAAGGATCATTTCTGCAATAATAACGCCTTCTGGATCACACATGTTGCATTTGTGACACATTGCCTTAAATGTCCCTTGCAGTGCAACAAGCTAGTATAGTTTTAATTCCGTAAACGTACACTTAATATTGGATATTTTGTGCAAAAGCACTTTTTCCCGACCAATTCATGAAAATTTCGACTCGAACGCAAATTGATATGGATGCACCGAGTGATAGTTTTTCGTTTTGAAAGTGTGGGGAAATAAATGCACGTTTTCCCAAAAACAAGTAAAACGTTTTTAAAACATAAAGAGATTTAGACACAATTGCTCAAATGGAGTTATGAACAAATAATGATCGGTGTTTTTTTTTAAATTCTTTTTCAATAATAAACAGAAAACTGACAACAATCAGACATTTGACATTAAACTGATAAAAGGGAAAGCCCTCAGGAAGCATAGCCTGTACGAGAATACAGCAGCATCGGTTTTATTGAAGCTGTTTATCAGTAGTAATGAATGATGCCACACCACTGACGCCCCCTAGCGCATGAGCAGAACTCCATTTTTAAATGTAAACAACATACATGTACACTCCATGATTCCTGAGGACCAGACAAATATGACTACACAATGACGTAGTACGGGGCGACTTTTAACGCGCTCTATTCGGACATGCATGGATTCCTGTCTTCAATACTACGAGTGTAGATATGTGCGGTTTACCAAGAGCAGTAGAGTATGTCAGCTGTTCGGGGATGTTTTGGTACCACAGGTTTGACTGTTGTTGATCAATTATATTCAATTATATACGTGACATTGTAATGATGTGGTACATGCGTAGAGAAAGTTGTAAGCTATGTGATAATTACACTTCACTACGAGAAAACAATGCTAAAAACTTTATTTAAAACACAGGTTCATTAATACATGCTTATTAAACCATATAACCAACATTTTAATTTCAAAAAATAAGATATACTTTATAATTCTGTATATGTAATGATTTTTTTCGGGAATTGGCAATGTAATGAAAATAGTAAAAACACTTTACATCACGGGATGTGTTATATAATCAGCCGTGGAATGGTTCGAGAATATGAAAGCAACGCGGGTTGACATTTTGCTTTTTTATTTCTTCCAATTAGCAAGTGCATACAATAGTACCAATTCAAATATTCTCAAGCCCATTAAAAGCGTTTATAATTGCGGTCTTATAACGATTGCAGCGCGCAATAGTCAGATGTTGAGTATAATTGGTTAAAGTCACCAGAGCACGGCTTGGGCATTACCATAGGAAAAATCTAAACTATCCAAAAAAGTCTTAATAACTGCGTAATAGAGCATAAAAATAGGTACCATGTACTAGTTTTGAAGAAAAATGTGCACAAACCAGGACATTTCCAATATACCATTCATTATGAGGGGAAATCATTTTCTTGTCCACGGACACAAAAAGGATTTACCTCATAATAAATGCATTTTTCATCTTTTAAAATGTGTAGTCAAACATTTTTTAGTGTCAGCAATTTTACATCACATTTCTTTTCTAAGACTCTTACCTAAATCATATTTTAAGATAAGCTTTTTTCAACCCAATTTTCTGTGCTCTGGCTCCTTTAAACTTTCGGTCAACACATTACAAATGTTTAACAATGTGTCAATAATATTGCACTTTACGTTAACTACATGACGTAACTGTTGCCATGATCTGCACATGGGGAAACTAACAACTGTGGCGTCGTTTATATCACACCTCTACTTAACTGCTCTGATCGTCGTAGAAAGGAGTTTCATTCTAAGGAAATATGTTTACACATTCAAAAACAGTGATTTTATCGTTGTGTGGTATATTCACTATAAGCATTTCTCTGTTGCAAGAACAAACGTTTGAACGTGTAAGCATCATAAACGGCAATGTGATTAAATCCATTCAGGCGCGCTCAATGTGGACATGCGTGGATTTATGTCTTCAACATTGCGAGTGTAGATATGTGCGATTTACTAAGATCACTAAAGGATGTCAGCTGTTCGATGATGTTTTGTTGTATTATGGAAGCGAACAAACGCCATTGTTAGACGTGGATGATTTCAAAAAGGTGTATTAACAATCTTCCAATAGTTAAACAGAAATTATATATCACAGTGTTGACTATATAATATATATACGATTAGGTTTTTATATACTTACCTCAACTATGATGTTTATTTGTTAATAAATTTTTTATATGTAAATATTTGTATTTTTCGTTGAATACGAATACATGCAAATAATAATTAAAACAAAATCGATACTCGTTTTAGAAAACATTTGTTTAAATGTGACGTGTGTGTGTTGTCTGATAGAGGCATGGTGACTTTTTTTAAGAATAGTTGATCTAGCACTGGTGAATGCAGCATGGCTCGATGGAGTGATCCCAACAACATGATTTATTTGATGTATGTATTATGTTTGCAGCTAGGAGTGCCCCTCCTCGATATCAAACAGTCTACGTGGGCATATCCCAGACATCATTCGATTACGCCCTGTCAATCTGTGAGAACTTTTGCAGTGGCCTCGCAACAGTTCTAGACCAACTTGACTTTGAGACCCTCAACAATACACTGAAAGGCATCAACGCACAGGAGTACTGTGGTATACGAATGTTCATGGGGGCCAAAAGTCCAGGAAACAGCGTCTGGTCGTGGCGTACTGGTGAATCTATCTCAAATACCTGGGCATACTGGGGACCAAACGACCCTGGTTCAAACACCAAAGCTTGCATGAGAATGGTCATAGAATCTGACACATGGATGGAAATGCGAGATCAAGGTTGCTCTACTGGAGGCTGGATTGCACATTTTAAATGTTGCATTTGTGACACGTTACCTTAACGCCCCCTGGCAAGTGATACCTTTTATTTGTAGGAATGTGAATCGATATAAATAAAGATGATGTGTTGTCCGCGTTTGGAAACCTTAGAACTGATTTTGGTTTTGAATAATGACGCGGCCTTTGCAAAGTAAAACAATGTTTTCAAACTAATCTATGAACAGCGGCATCCTAATCCTTAGGTTGTGTTGATTAAACAAAAATATATGCGAAAGACACAAAATAATTATTAGTTTGTATTACTTTGTATTATGGCAAGTTCTCCAATTTCGGCTTTTGACCGTTAAGAAAAAGTAGGGATACAAGTAAAAAGTGTTACTGAAAAAGGAGAACAGAAGGGATTTTCAGAGTAACAAGTAGCCATATAAATATTATTTTTTAACAACATAACCGAAACATTTTTGAATATAAATATAAAATAATATCACATAAAACTATTTTTTGTTATTCTGCAACGTTCCACAAGCCATAGATTACAAGCATGTTAACAGCAAGTCCACAACAGAATGAGATGGGAAATGTTAGTGGACTGTCTGAATATCTTCTCAGCTCCAACATAGTAAACAATCCCTTTGCACCATTACAAACCAACATAGATCCTATATATCCATTACATAGATTAGATTCCAGTAATTGTTTTGGAAAAATACTGAAAGAGATTCTACGTACAAGTATATCACATTTAAGATATACTTTCATCTGAAAAGGAGAACCATCGTATTTGCCATGTCAAAGTTCATTGATCTTTCTTCAATGCATCATCACAATTCCGTTATTTACTGGGAAAAATGTGTTTATTGTTCGCAGTACAGTATAAGTGTAACTGTAGCATAACACATTCATTACGAAATGTTAATTTGTTGTAGTAGATCACGTTTGTTTTCGAAAATTCAACACAATGACCAACAACGCGGTAGATTTCAGTTCTAAATCGATCAAGTCCTCAGCAACCAGAGGTATAAGACTATTGCATTATTTATCTATATAACCTCAATTTCCACTATTTATTACACTCATCTTTGAGTGACACGTCTCATTGTGTTGTCAGGAATTACTGTCGTAGGTGAGGGTACGGGTTCAATCTCGGGCTCAAACCAAATCATGTTTTTATGTTTTTTTTTCTTTTTATTTTATGAACATAAACACTTTCTTAATTTTCTATTAAATTATTAAACTGATGAAGGGGAAAACCCTCAGGAAGCATAGCCTGCACGAGAAAACAGCAGCCTCGGTTTTATTGAAGCTGTTCATCAGTAGTAATGTAAGCATCTTATTTCGCACAAAGCAACAGCATATTAAGGTAATCAGTTCATCTTAAGTACACATTTTGGACTACTTAGCAACATCGTGTAGTCTTTCTATATAAGTTATGTTGAATTCTTTTTAAAAATCAAAGATATGGCATACAACATAAAATAGTGTAGTTTGTGTCTTTATTGGAAGTTGATTTTAAGTTTAAATCCATTGCACATTCTAAGCTTGATTTGTGCTGTGTGCTCTTTCTTCTTTTTTCCATTTACATTTTTTAAGATTAATTCACATCTATTAAATTACCAGTTCACATTATGAATGTTACATAAGTATACTCATCCTAAACATGTAATTTTCTCCAACACTTTGTGATTTTCAAAAAAAGTACCTAGTTGTACAGTGACATCACTTACAAATGTGTTTCTATATTTATATGTTTTGGTGTTGTTGTTTGTTTGGTGTGGGGGTCTTTAGAAATGAAGTATGTTTCTCTACATTTTTCTTAATAGTTTTAAATGTTATATTTACATTTAGCAAATTAAACATGATATGTTTTGAAAAAAGTATGAACAGTAGGGCTCTTAAAACGAAAAGTTGTAAAAAAGTTGAGGTAAAAAATGGGAAAAAAGGACAAGTAGGGCCTGTTAATTGAATATATATATGACCTAGTACACCTAATATAAAATGAAGAGATGTTCAAACAAAGAATGTTGTAAACAATGTAGATATGTCATGTTTAAGGGCACAATGACAAAATGACCCGTACAAAAACTAACACAAGGAATGACACAAAAACTCTTACAACATCATGACGCAACAGACATTTAGACAAACTATATTTTTGTGTTTTTCGGAAAATTACAACAATTTACAGTTGACAAATAGCAAACGGTGATACACTTTTTGTTGTGTCCTCTTATACAAGTTAATCATGTTCTCTGGCTGTTCTA
>Ga0224511_10001419_pt1 | contig 14432 bp, 4 predicted proteins | sample SF_May12_sed_USG_2_FD_169988 | JGI IMG/M metagenome (GOLD analysis project Ga0224511, IMG submission 169988) | Sediment microbial communities from San Francisco Bay, California, United States - SF_May12_sed_USGS_8_1 | ecosystem: Environmental > Aquatic > Marine > Sediment | place: USA...
AACGTTTAGAATCAGGAAGTGTAACAGATCTTCAAAGGAGAGAAGGTATGGACTTCAAAAGTTACTGATTTAAAATGTGCAATGTATAGTCATTCGTCTCTAATTACACACGGTATTATTGCGCGTCATTGTATTTAATTTAGCTTATACATGTACATGTAGTTAAAGATTGATTCCTATTGATTTTCATATTGACTTTAACGCCTAGACGGAGGTTTGAAAATTCCGTGAAGCGCGCTTTGTCAGAGCGTTTACACTCAATACTCGAAGAAAAAAAACAGATATCAATCATTACTTTTTTTCAGCGTAAATCGATATAATTTTCGACTTCAAAAACATAATATGTAAATAAATATCAACAACCTTTTATTTGTCTTTGTCCACTTTCAACTCGGTTATGGGAGTAAACTTATATTACAGGGGTATATTTTAAATGTTCAGATTATATTTCATGTTATATGTTTTTGTTGGAATAAGACTGACTGCCCACATAATTATGAATCGCATAAGAATCAGGGGGTCGAGGTGTGGACTGAGAAGCTTCCTAAGTAAAATAAGTTAAAGATTATCATCATTCCTTTTTAGAATATCACAATTCAATGACGTGTAACACAATTTTATGTTTCGCTGTGTTTTTAAACATGAATGTTTTCATGAAATTGAAACGGATGCGGATGTGTTATAATATTAACATCTTTGAAGAATGAATTAAAACTGTTTAAACTGGTTTTAAATACAATACTGAAACAAATGGTGCAATGCAGAACAATAAATAATCTTAAAATGTTATTAAATGGTGCTTACCGTAGTTGAAGCAACTTCTTCATTGCTACAAATTGTATTCCATTTTGAAGACGTATGCCTTAAATACACCTTATCTTTTTATTATTTTTTGTTATCATTAAATATGCTTGAATTCTAGTTGTATTCAAACGAAAATTAAAACAGTAACAGATACATACATTTATTTAGTTCGTTTTTTCAGTGAATGCTTTGTTTTAACTATGTATTTATTATTCATAAAATATGCGTTTAAGGATAAACCACACTTTAGTGTTCACCTTATATATATTTTATTTGTTTTAGAACGTCGCGGCCGTTAGTTATACCAAGAACAAATCTGAAGAAAAGTGTGAAACGATATCAAACAAACAAAACATGGCGTCCAACGGAGATGGCACCGATGATGTGGATGGCGAAATTGATGCCATGACTAATGCTTTGGGTGAACTACACATTAATGATGTCCAGGGTGCTTTACCAACTGACAAACCTAATAAAGCGAATGGTGTCAATATTCAAGACATAAACGGAAAACATCTAAACACGCCAAAACATACCCAACAACTTGAAACCAAATATGTCTCGGATAGATGTGATAATAGTACTCCTGATTCAGCAAAGACGGACGAGCATGGCCAATGTATAGTGCCTAGTGAAAAAGACAGTGGTGTGTCTTGTGACAGTGAAGACAACATCGATGACAAAGGCACACCACACGAAGCTTCTGGTGAAAAACAACACCATACAAATGACGAAAAACATGAATCAGGGTCAACGCGACCGGAATGCGTTGGTGAGAAGTCATCAGAGATCGAGAACAAAGGTACGAGTATAAATGTAGACGATGTCGATAAAATATCAGATAAAGCCATTGACGAAGATGATAGTACAAGTAACAAGACAAACACACAAGAGACGGCTACTTCAGATGGTGTTGATAAAACTACTGGACAGCATATTGAGCCACCAGAAAAAGATATTAAAGGTACCGAGCAAGTCGACTGTCAGCCTAAGGGAAACCGTGATAAGGAGGAACCTTATCAAAACAATGCAGCATGTGGAGATAAAATTGGTGGAAAGGCAAACACACCCAATACTTCAACAGAATGCCAAACCGTTGAAAACACTGCCACTTCAGCCGATACTTCAATTGAAACGGAAAAGACAGAATGTGTAACCGACGCAAATGTCAAAACGTCAACCGAAGGCGGGAAGGAAAATAAAAACCAAGAAGGGATCGATGAATCAGAAAAGAAAGACATTCGATTGAATGATACAGATGAAGAAAATCAAACTGAAAAAGAAGACGATACGATGAAAGAAGATGTTTCAAGTGATAAGAGTGAACTTGAAAAGAAAAATGACAGTGCAGCTAGCGCTGCATGTGGTGAAGCAAATTCTAATTCAAGCGATGAAAGCTCATCATCAAACGTCGAAAACCAAGATGCTGCTAGTAACAGCGATATGAACGATAATAAAACTACAAAAAAGAAGCCAAATGTATTGGAAAAAACACTATACAAGGCTGGGGCAGCTGTTAAGAGGATAGGCGGCTCCCTTCTAAGCTCCGATTCAAATAAACAAAACAAAAATGAAATTCCGATAAAGGTAAACTTTTTTCGTCAAGTAAAAATAATAGTACTTGTGAATGACAATGTACACAAGAAATATTGATATGCTTATTTTATTAAGTTTCGATATTTTACAAACTAATATTTCAGTTGGTTTCCCCGCCGATGTTACGTAAACGATTTCTAAAACTGTGATATAACCTATGTGGTGACATGCCTTTTTATTGGGAGCTGTTATGTTCTACACTTTGCTTCAGGCTAAACCACCGACGCATCCAAACGTCGAGTTCTACAGCAACCGCATGAAATCGAAGCCATATCCTGGTAATTAATTGTAGTGTATTTGTTTGTGTATGTTTTTTAACGTTGATTTTCAACACTGATGAGGTTATATCACGGCGGGCTGTCCATTAAACTGCGTATCTTAGTTCACCATTATTGGCCTCTTTACTCCACAAGCGACTGTCTGCTTCCTCACACGAGCCAAATGTGAGAGCGAAAAAACCCAGTCCTTTGTCTACTAATAATTATCACTTAAAGAATGCGCCGCCCCTCGAATTCCAGACCCTCGCTCATTAGTGTATAATAATTTAAACGTTGTATGCATACCGACCATACTGACTTTAACATTTTGTATGTTATGTATTTATTGAAATTACGTTTAGCAACGAGTTTAACCACGATTGAAAAGGACGCTACCGGAACGTTTTCGCGATGAAACCAGATTTAAAGTCACCAGAGCACGGTTTGGGCATTAACATGGGAAAAAATCTAAACTATCCCTAAAAGTCTAATAGAGCATAAACAAAAGGTACCATGTGCTAGTTCAAAAGAAAAATGTGCACAAACCAGGACATTTCCAATATACCATTCATTATGAGGGGAAATCATTTTCTTGTCCACGGACACAAAAAGGATTTACCTCATATAACATGCATGTATCATATTTTAAAATATGTAGCCACAGTTTCTTTTAGTGTCAGCCATTTTACATCACATTTCTTTGCTAAAACTCTTACCTAAATCATATTTTAAGATAAGTACTTTTTAACCCAATTTCCTGTGCTCTAGCTCCTTTAATTAAATATGCAAAGAACATTTAGAGACACAATAACTATCGACCTACATCGGTGATAATGTCTGCTGTATTAAGGGGAAAATTATTGTTATTCACTTGTAAAATGGTGTTCATATGCATCATGATGGGTAGAATTGTATTCCGCAAAACATAACATTTAATATCATTGTGTGGTACAACAAATAGAGCGAGTAAAATTCATCAAATCATTAATAAAACCATCCGAGAAAACAGAGAAAGTCCTAAAATGCATAGCTTGCATGAGGAACAAATGCAACCTCGGTTTTAAAGAAGCTGTTCATCAATGGTAATAGAAGATGCCACGCCACTGACACTCCCACCCCTAGCGCATAAGGGAATATCTATTTTCAAATGTAAACAACACTCAATCCATGATCCCAGAGGAGCTGATAAATTTCCCAATCATTCATGAATGAACCCAACACATGCCATAACACTGTTACAGGTAGCACGGTGGAGGAGATGTTGGCATGGGAAGGAGACTACAAGAAGCTGGAGATCGGACACTCATACATACAATGGTCAGAATACATCCTTTGGCGAACCATAACATACAAACATGTATTTTACCTTGTTTAAGGATACTAATTTTATTTAGCTTTTATATGTTTATTGCACGTCGTTTTTTAAAACTGATGAAGTGAAGGTCGACAAACTTCACGCCCCCCTTCTAAGGTCAAATCCTGGATCCGACACTGGTTGATGCACTCACTTTTTCTAGAAAACTTTTTACCCGACCTAAGATTTTATAGCTAGTGCGGCGCTCCCATTATAGTACCCATACCTGTCAACAGCGCTACTGAAAACATGTTGTTGATATAAGTAAAGCAAACTATCGTACACGTGTACGTACACTATTAATTGTAAATGACATTTCTTAAAATTTAAATTCTTATATATTTGATGTTGTATGTGGCAACAGTTTTTTGGTGGATTTTTTATCAATCTACCGTATAAAAATGTAAAAATGAAACCCAGTTGAATGCCGTGTTGTATATACTCGTATTTGTTAATATACAAACTAAACACGTACCATTTGCCACCTGTTTAACATATTGCTTGTCATCAGGTAATTGATTAATAAATCAACCTGTACTTTTGTGTTAGAATTGTTTCAGGGCAGCTTTATTCTTAAAACATGTTGTTTACGTCAGTTTCCTATCCTGTAGCACAAAACGAAACGCGACGCTATGCACTGTTCCGCATAATTTCAAGCTCCGCCCAATGCGATAGATTTTCTTTAATCTTGTGAAAGCTTGTGGTGGGTCTTATTATGTTTCTAGGTCAGATTGTCACCTGACAATATAATCCTAATCTATTGGATCAAAATTGACCTTGAGCTGTTATAAATGACCATGACTAACAGGTGCGATTCTGTCCAATAATATGGTGCATGTTTATGCTTCAGGTTGTTTCCCATATCTGAGGGATCGGGCGTCAACTATCACGCGCATGCGCTCTCTGCAGAAGAGATTTTGGTATTGTTTTCATTAAATGTTACCAAGAATTCTCGTCCTTAAAAACGTGTTCCAACTGAGAGTTGGATTTCAACCCATAGGTGTAAAGTTGTACCCCGATCTAAGGTAGATATCATTTGTAGTGGTTTGTTAATGAAATGATTTAGCAAAAATTCTCCTTTATCTACAAACATAGAAAAATAATTTTAGATTCATGAACGTGCACGTTGTTTTGACTAGGTTTTATTAAATTGTATTTCCATAGAAGCATAAGATATCACCTAAGAAAGGTGATGTTAATGACGTTGCCCACACAATATACATGGATTTGTACATTGAACTGCATAGAACATTCGTTAATGAATACTTTTCTTTTAAACTGCCGTATTTGACATGACGTCACAGAAATATACCTTTTGTGAATCTCTATTAACATAGCTAAAATAGGTATGATTGGCCTTATTATAGGCTACACATGAGCGATACAATACCCTCAGGACCATTTTCTTCCTACATTGTAATGTAGATTATAAAGGGGAGGCACAGCGGGTAAATCAGAACCTCTAGAATGACTTTTGTTTAAATATTTGCTCATTCCTTTCAGATGATGAGGGACGATCCAGAAATACGTGACCGTCTGTTGCGGGCTTATAAGATGATGCTGAACTTCTACGGCATGGCTCTCCTGGACGAGAGAACGGGCGAAGTTGGTCGTTGTGAAGATAACTGGGAAAAGAGATTTGAACATCTGAACAGGTATCACTTTGTTTGGTGATCTCGAAATTGTCAACCCGTACTACATCATTGTGTAGTTATTTTTTTCTTGTCCTCTGTGATCATGGAATGTATTTTGATTACGTTTGAAAATAGACTTCCGCTATTGCGCTTGGGTGAGTCGTTGGTGTGGAATCTTTCATTGTTACCGATGAACAGCTTCAATAAAACCGAGGCTGCTATTGTCGCCATGTAGGCTATGCTTTCTGGGGACTCTCTTTTTTCTTAGATTAATTTGTATAGATTTACTTCGTATAGGAACATTAGAATACAATGTTAAAAATATGTTCTATAAAATCTTTACATTTGTAGGTTACATTGACTGTTGATTAAAACATATAAAACATATTGCCCATCAAACTAGTTATTTCATTTTATTTACTTCGTGTGTCTTATCATTTTAAAAATGATACAATATTAAACATTGAGATGATATTTGAAACATCAAAAGTATTTTTGTACATATCTCGCATTGATACCGTAAACGTTTAAATTATTCACAACCGTAACGTAAAGTTATTTTAAGCTCTGTTGCATATTTATCTTAAGCCGGGTCACCCGACGTTAAAATTATATTGATCATTCTCATTCGATATTTATGCTGTTTTGTTGGTCTTTCAGGTCTATGCATAACTACTTTAGAATATCTCGAATCATTAAATGCATGGGTGAATTAGGATTCGGCCATCTGCAAAAGGGAATCGTAAGGAGAATAATTATCGAAGCAGTATTGACGAAGAAGCTAGAGAAGATGAACTGCAATTCAATGAATTTCTGGATTCAAGCCATAGAGAACGATGATGATCAAGGTAAGATGTGGTCATACTGGCAAGATACGTGTGAATACCCGAACACGTACGATGAATTAGGAAATAAGAAGGCTAGTGCAGAAAATAACGACAAAGCTGAAGACGAAAACAACGAAGGTGACAACCAAAGCGACGGTCGAACAGGCAGCAAAGATAAAGGCACAGTTGACGAATTAGGACATACCCAAACGGGCAATAAAATAGGTGATGAGGACACCGACGCACGAGGTCGGTTAGAAAAAAAGATTGGTCATACGGAATCTGATGGCAAAGATCAGGACAATGGCAATTTGTCTGGAAATAAGGTAGACGTAAAAGAGGAAACAAATGAGACTAAAGAAAGAGATGGTGAGGGAAACGTAGCTGAAGGTGGTTCAAAAGATAAACCAATGACCGGACACAAAGATAACACTGATCTAGTAAGTAAAGAAGTTGAACCGATATCGACAGATGCTGATAAGTTTGGTAGAAAAAACGATCATGAAGATGATCCAATCCGAAGTGACAGTAACAACGACGAAGGTGGCAAAGAAATAATGTCACCTGACACGAAAGCTGATGACAATTCGAACGCAAAGAGGTATGTAAATGATGATGATGTGCAAAGGTCTGCTGTCGATCGTACAGATTCAAAGAAAGAAGCAGAATTACCAGAAGTAGACAAGAAACCGCCTCAAGAGTTGTCGACCACAATCGAAGACGGCAAAGATAAAAACAAAAGCAAAGACAATTCAAATCCATCAGCAGCGGAATTAAAAACAGACGTAGTCAAGCCTAAAACTGGTTTAACAGCTAAGAGTGGCGATATCGATTTATCGGCACAAAAAAGTTCAGCCGGTAAACCGACAAACAAAGCAAAAGAGAAGCAAACATTGCTAGAGTTGTCTAAGCAAGTGCAACCTAAACATAAGGATGATGAAGGGACACGTGTGTAATTTTGGTGTTTGAGACACAGACATGTATATTAATTCCCCTATGTAAATACATACAATGATATGTGTTACTTTCTGTATGGACTTCAGTTCTAAAAGCGCGTAAAAAACAACAAACCGCGTTTGCAAAGAAAGGCATTCATATCAATTATATGTGATAGGTGTTTTTATTATAAAAGCGTATACATGTAGTTTTGTACTAGATGTGTATATAGTCAGTTTAATGATACGTTTACCTGTATATAAATTACAAAATAGTTTACTGATTTGATACTTTTGTTTGAAGTGGAATGACTTATTTTTAATATATTTATTTATTTTTAAATTTATCACGTTATTGTGTATAATATAAATTTATCTCACAGTTTCCAAATTCACATTTTCCACCTAACATAACTGAACGGTGTGTTAGTTCAAAAGGACAATGCCTTGTTAGCAACCAAAGTTCACTTTTCAGTTTTATTCTTCTATAATAATACTTAAGTTACTTTTGTTTAAATCAGCATAGGATATAAGTAAGTTTTACTTGGCACGTACTAGGCACTTGATTTGGACTTGATACTAAAACAAGGACATTTAACTCCTTTGAACGTTTTTTAACGAAATACGTCGACTTAATGGATTCATAATGTTAATGGATTCCTGATGACGACCAATTTCCACTTCATTCACAACTAAATGTGATTTGCTTAAATTAATTGTTAATGTTATGTTGTTGGGTCAACTACATATAGATACCTGCACTGGAGACCGATCTTAGGCACTTTATCTTAAAAGTGCGGTAGAAGTTGTTTTAACTTTCAAGAAAAGAAATATAATATAGGTTGCATGGTATACTGCAAAATGTCTATGGTTATACAAGTATTTATGGGTTTTTTTTGGAATTGATACAAACTTGCTTATATTTGATTATTGTTGATAAAACAGTCATAATAAAGCAACTAGACATTTATGTGTGTTTCAAAGTTTTGTTTGCTTAATGCAATTCTTTGTTCGTAACAATTCACCTCGTACACAGAGATTCGAATTTTTGGCAGTGTAGAAGGGCTGTGTGAATGTGTGTAAAGTGGGAGACACATACAAAGTAGAAACTAAAAAAAAACGGATCAAAACAGCATACATAACAAATCTTGTCTAAACTACGGTCCTAGCCCAGGACTTCGGGCACCGCAGCCCAATGCGTTAACCCATCGTTCATGGAGGCTGCTTCGCATGAGATTTGACCTAAATGACTGTTTCAAAACTAATTAATAAAGAAATTAAAAATAAAAAAATCAGTTTTCATTTTATCAATAGAAATATGAAAAAGTGCAATTAAAAGTTTGATCCGTGCCAAAAATCGAAACCGCGACCCGACTGAACGAGAGGGACGTCAAATGTAGACGTCTGCCTAGTTACCATCGCACTTGTCATCTACATATATGTCGAGTGTGGCAGTGGATATTCATTGCATATAGATAACTTATAAAAGTTTTTCATCACAATCTACTGCGTTTATGACTGGGTAGAAACGTCGATGAAACAATGATCATATAAAAACAAGTAACACCATCTGATTATTATATTATATGAATGTTAAATGTCAAACGCCAAATTTCACAAGTGTTTGATCTATGTATAATAAGAACATTTCTTCAAGGAAAAAAAGATAAATTCTGAATAAATCTTCAAACTGACATTAACGGGAAATGATGATGGTATTCACCACCCCATGTATAATATAAATCTGCAAACAATGTAGAGAGGTCGAGTTTTAGGGAACATTATACCATCTGTTTATTCAAGTCATATACAATAGTTTATCAAACTTTGAGATCAGGTATCAAACGCCAAGCAAAACTAGCCTTAGACTATGGTAATACAGGCTATAAATACTAATGCCATTTACTCTATTTTAAATATAAAAAATATATGATGACATATGTGAAGATATGTATTGATATTCTTTGTCTATATTCAAATTATTCAGGTCAGGAGTGTTTGATAAACGGTTAAACTTGAATGAATAACTGACCTGGTTATGTCTTAAAATATAATAATAATAAGCAATAATGCTACACTGCGTAACTACATTGTACCTATTCGTGCGGTAGCTGTTATCATGTGAAATCAATATCACAACCCGTAAGACGTACCAGAAAATAAACTTGAATACATTGGACCTGTCAAATGGTATTTATCTGTAGCGTGATCATATTTGAAGGTCTTACACATTGAACTGCGTAAAAGCAAGTTGAAAATAGTTATTTGACTACTTTCTGTTTTCTATTTATCTCTTTGAATGGAAATAAAGTGAAACGTGTATTTTTGACTATAACATTTAAACAACAAAATTTTGATTGTGTAATTGAGGGAACCAAGCCCTCTAGCATGGCAACGGGAAGACTTAACCACACCCGTGATAGTACAGAGAATGACGATGTTGTTGGAGGTCGACCGAGCACCTCATGTAACCCATGTGCCCGAGCAAGAAGGACGAGGACAGCGACGCTTCTGTGTACGCCCTGCAATGAACGACTGTGTGACGACTGCTGTAATATTCACGAGATTTATACACCGGGGATCCACACCTTTGTTGACTATCAAGACACCGCAAACAAAAGGATTATAGTTGATATGAAAGGCTTTGACAGATGCGAAGAACATGGAAACGTGGTTGTTTACCAATGTAAAGATCATGACAACAAACTTTGTTGTAAAGATTGTCATTATGATTGTCATACCAGATGCGACCATCTTGTCAAACTATCAAACCAAGCAGAATTACACGAACAATCGTCTGATCAGTTCTTTGACGAAGAGATCGCAAAGTGCATATCCATGGCTAATGATGTTGTCAGCGACAGTGACAAAAAATCAACTGATCTTCAAAATGATGATATTTGTCGTGAAATTGATAGAGCTAAGGAGAAAATAAATAAACTCCTTGATGAGGCAAAGTCTCGTATGTCTCTAGAAGTGGCAAAATGTGATAAAGAGAAATTTCATAGCCTGGCAAACCGGAAATCGAGAGCCCTTACGATCAAATCAGAACTAGAAAATTCAACCTCCGTAAATCAATCCGTACAAGTGTATGGAACTAAAATACAGAAGTACATTATGCACGAGGTCAAAAGAAACACGCTTTCGCGAGCAAAATTGGAATTAAATGATTTGACCGCAGACGACTACACTGAACACAGATTCCTTGAATGGGACGAACATCTTCAGTATGTTCTTAACATGCAGCGTATAGAGGTGTCGCTTAAGGTAAGTTACGTATTTGTATATATCACACCTCCAACAAGTGTCCTGCTTTTCCGTTGGATTAAACGACGTAATATGACTGCCCAATATTTAACTATATTTAGTCAGCTACAAAAATATGGGGTAAGTGAAATTCAAAATGGCTTCCAACATAAATATAAAATAGTTAACTGTCATTGACTTTCTTTCCAAAAAGTATTCTATTTTCCGGTTATTTGACTTATACAGTAAAGGGAAATAATCTTGTTTAGATTAAAATCAATAAAGCGTGGTTTTAACCGCTGTATTAATTGTCTAGTGAGGCAGAGTTGGGTTTTGTACAGTCAAGAATATGTAAACAAATGACAATGCAAAAACACAAAGTGTTTTTTAAAATTAATTTGGTAAATGTAATAAGGGTATATTGCTCAACATGTGAGTAATGCACGCATTTGCTTTTTAAATCTCCAAACGTTCTTTTGACCACCCGTTTAACTACTTACGGTTCTATTGAGAACTATTTCAAGCTTTCATTGTAATATACGTTTAATACAGTAGATTTACATGTATTTGTAATTCTCCGAAATAATAGTTATTTATTAGAATAATTAGACCAAAATTCATCTGGACAAACTGCTTGCTTATGCAGACGTATACTCAGTATTGATGAATTCTCCATGAAATGTTGAGTTACCGCCTTGGTACGGTCAATGACTTTCATTGGGAGTTTAAACCAGTTTTCCGCTTCAGCAAACCTCACACTTATTCAAAATTCCTTTTTATCTGGAACAAGAAATAGGTGCTTGAAACAAGGAACGTTTTTTCAAACACTTGTACTTTCTGTGCTTATTAAAATAACTTTAACTTTCACTATTTTTAAACCATTTAATCCTGCCAGGACACGTCATCACGGAGCTCGATTCCACGTCATTTGCAGTACGATGTTTCACAAATTATGTCATATGTTATTGAAATAAAATTAGTCTTAATTTAGAATGCTTGACTTTAAAAATAGTTTACAATGATGTAGAAATGTTATACTTTGTGAATGATCTTTATTCACATTTTGACGGTTTAATTTTTTTAAATAACCCCACAGTATTTGTCTGTAACTCGAATTATAATAACAATTAGTTGTGATGACTTATCACATCATAAATTAGTCTGAGTTAAAGAAACATACAAACTGCTTAATTTAATGTTATCATGACAAATCACAACTAAATTATCTAAATTTTACCTATATAATTTGAAGAGGTTCCTTAAATTGCTATATGTGTCCAACAGCATATATTCAAATCATTAACTTAAAACAACTTTAGACATTGCATTCGATTGATTTTGACTCCCTGTGCCATTCAAGCATTGTCATGTTATTTTAACAATCAAGTATGTGTAGATAAAATTGTTTCACCCATTTGTTTTTGTCAAAAATTATCAAGTTTTATTGTGTTAAAACATTATGAATTAAACTGAATGAATAATATGCTTTTTACCGTTTTTAGCTCACCTGAGCACAAAGTGCTCAAGGTGAGCATTTGTGATGGCCCATTGTCCGTCGTCCATCGTCTGTCCGTCCGCCCATCCGTCCGTCCGTAAATGCGTGCGTGTATCAACAATTTCTTTAAACAACATCTCCTCTAAAACCACTTATTGGATTTCGACCAAACTTCACAGGAATGTTTCCTGGGTGGTCCCCTATCAAAATTGTTCAAACCGTACCAGTTGGTTGCATAAGTAGGTCACGGGGTCGAAAAATAGGTTTTCAAAAGGCAATTTTCACAAATCTTTTCTTTTCCGAAACTACAAGGTCTAGATTTTTCATAATTTGTATATAGCATTATCTAGAGGTCCTCTACCAAAATTGTTCAAATTATGCCCCATGGGGTTAAAATTGACCCCGCCCCGGGGGTCACAATTTTGCATTGATTTATATAAGGAAAACTTCAAACGACGTCTTCTCTTCGACCGTTTATAGGAATTTGACCAAACTTCGCAGGAATGATCCCTGGGTGGTCCCCAATAAAAGTTGTTCAAACCGTTTAAGTTGGTTGCATAAGTAGGTCACGGGGTCAATAAATAGGTTTTAAAATGAAACTTTCAAAAATCTTCTCTTCTGAAACTACAAGGCCCAGAGCTTTCATATTTGGTATATAGCATCATCTAGAGGTCCTCTACCAAAGTTGTTCAAATGATGCCCCTGGGGTCAAAATTGACCCCGCTCCGGGGGTCACAATTTTACATTGAATTATATTAGGAAAACTTCAAACGACATCTTCTCTTGAACCGCTAATGGGCATTTGACTCAACTTTACAGGAATGATCCCTGGGTGGTCCCCAATCAAAGTTGTTCAAACCGTTTCAGTTGGTTGCATAAGTAGGTCACGGGGTCAATAAATAGGTTTTAAAAGTAAACTTTCAAAAATCTTTTTGTCTGAAACTACAAGGCCCACAACTTTCATATTTGGTATATAGCATCATCTAGAGGTCCTCTACCAAAGTTGTTCAAATTATGCCCATGGGGTCAAAATTGACCCTGCCCCGGGGGTCACAATTTAATATTGAATTATATAAAAAAAACTTCAAACAGCATCATCTCTTGAACCGCTAATGGGAATTTGACCAAACTTCACAGGAATGATTCCTGAGTGGTTCCCTATCAAAGTTGTTCAAACGGTTCAAGTTGATTGTATAAGTAGGTCACAGGGTCAAAAAAAGGTTTTCAAAACTACAAGGCCTAGAGCTTTCATATTTGATGTATAACATTATCTAGAGGTCCTCTACCAATATTTAGTAAACAACATTAGTGGTTCTGTGTAAATGGCTCCACTGTGACCTTTTCCTCAGGTGGGCGACCCAGTGCCCTCTGGGCCCTCTTGTTTATCTATTGATATTATGTTTTGTTGGTTTGTGTTGTGTTGACAAACCTGGCGGCATATACACCTTTTCAGTTATTCAGAAGTGTTTTTTCCCTTTGACAGGAAGTGCCTCTAACGACGTAGGATACTAAAAACCCGGGACCCGGGATCGGCCAGATCATGATAGAAATGCGATTACTGATAATATCAGTTTCTTGTCTCTGACTACAAATACTTGAGAATTGCGACGCAATATGTATTGTTATTGCTTGTCTAATACACTTGCTACAGAGAATTGTTATAATATGCATTGTTTATAACATTGCATTAACATATATAATGAAAAACTGATATTATCAGTAATCGCATTTCTATCATGATCTGGATAATTGAAAAGGTGTATAATATAAGTATCAAAGAGCATTATTACATGATCCATTTAAAGATTAGAATTCTACCCCATTAGGCTTTATACTAGTATATATATTTCACTATTTACTTTAGACTGAACCGTTACATCAAAATACTCCCAAGACTTCAAGAGAATGCCAAACAGTTAGGCACCCTGACACTTTGATTGAAACGACAAAGACAAAGTGTGAACCCGATGCAGATTTCAAAATAACAACCGAAGACGAGAAAGGGAATCAAACGAATAAAGAAATCAACGATTCAGACATGCACGAAATCAATAAAAATGTTAGAAAGAGCGCAAACATAAATAAAACAGGAAAAGAGACAATGAAAGCGGATGCTGCATGTGATAAGACTGAATTTAAAAAGGAAAATGCCAGTGCAGTTGCCTCTGCATTTGGTTTAAGAAACTTCTAGTTCTAGTGATGGAACCTCAACACCAAACGTTCAAAACAAAGATGGTGTTAATGACAGCGAGAAAAATGACATCAAAACGACAGAAAAGAAGCA
>Ga0224511_10001420_pt1 | contig 14432 bp, 10 predicted proteins | sample SF_May12_sed_USG_2_FD_169988 | JGI IMG/M metagenome (GOLD analysis project Ga0224511, IMG submission 169988) | Sediment microbial communities from San Francisco Bay, California, United States - SF_May12_sed_USGS_8_1 | ecosystem: Environmental > Aquatic > Marine > Sediment | place: USA...
TCGTTTATTTAACGACGCACTGGGACATTCTCATTCGGCGACGGGGCATGCAGATTGTAAGTTTCTTTTTAAGTGGCCCATAGTACAAGGTACTGGAGCGCCCACCACACATGACAGTACTGATACACAATAACAAACTTTCTGGGAAGAACCAGTACATATATTCATTAAGTAAATTTAGTTGAGTGAATCACAGTTCTGTTTGCATTAACATTGTATTAGGGACAAATCTATTTTCCACATTATGAGTCTGTTTTTGGCAAAGGTCCAGCACCAGTCAGTTGGCTGTATATGTGTTTTCGTGCACACCTGAACTTGCAAATATGAGCAGAAACTGTAGTACTTGGCAAATACAGACACACACACTTGTAACATAGGCTGACATTATGAAGGCTGTGTTCAAGGAGATATAAGTTTGTATTGCTTGTACAAATCTGTCTTGCACATCTTTATTAATAAGATTACATACATGTATGTAGACAGGCCTGAAAAATCATTCACCCAGGGCGGGCATATAACCCATAATCCCAACCCCCTGCTTGAAAAGTCAGTTGCTCTACCAACGTGAAATAATATATGCGGACAAACCGACAGGACACATACAACGCCCCAAAGCCTGCGGCTGACATAGTGAATGATCTACATGTATACCCTCTTGCATAACATTCGTACATGTAGACCATTAGTTGTCAAGATACTTTGACATCTTTTTGAAATTTTCAAGCAATATACTGTTAAGTATAATGTTAGAGAAACACATGTTTCCATAATATTTTATTATTAATTGTGAATGAAAATTCAATTGAGGCTTATGAGCTTTACTTATCGTCAATACCACTTACCATTGCAAATGAATAACCGATATTATAGTTTTATGTGCAAATAGTCTTCTTCACTTTCATGTGCCTACATGCCCACACTGAGAGGGTTCTATTGTTTATATTCCAAATGTGAATGTTTTATGATATGCTTATGTATAGTGTTACATTAACGCTTACATGCAATTTTTCTATAAAACAGCCTTCTTTTTACTTTCTTATTTCCCATGCTTATATTTTTATCGATCTTGGAAAAAGTTCAAAATATATGCTGACCCGCCTAATACATGGATAATTATATAGGGTAGATTCTTCTTATTATGGGAGTGGAATTAATTATTTAATTGTGGTTGAACATTAAGATGTAAATTATTCCAGACAAAAGGTAAAAACTTAGCATCTTTAAGGTAAAGACATAGCATCTTTAACATGTGTGCCAAGTCATTTGAAAATACACAAATCCATGGCGTGGTTAGAGCCTCGACAACATAATCTTGACAACGTATCATCATTGACCTCCAAGACTGACCACATTTTTATGGCATAAATGTGATTTTTCAAAGTGTAACTCGATCTTTTTTTACCAAAGTTAACATGTGTGCTTATTTATTTTCCTAACTCCTAACCCACACTGAGAGGGTTCCATTGTTCGTGTCATTAAGGTCTATATTTGTGCCAAGTCATATTAAAATATGTCAACTCACTATTATATGAAGTAACGGTCCTAACAATCGACACCTACGCAGGGGCGCACAAACTTAGTATGACAGACAGAGAAAATTTCTTATCAAACTAGTGATTTATCTCAAAAAGACATATTCTTTGGTGATATTAGGATTATGGTTCTTCCGTATTGCTTCAAATTTATGTTGTATTCACAGTTCGTTATTCTAAAGTGACTTACCTGACTCTGATTTTGTCGTTTCGTTTTTGTATGACAGTTGCTGGTCGAAGAAGGTCAAATTTCTGTCTATCGGAGGCTTCTAATTTCATCCCAACAATGAAATTGTTGTTGTTTGGACACACATCAGCCTAGAGGAATATTAAAAATTGCCGTCTATTTTCGTAAATGGTACTTAAGGCTTACGACGCATAACTGGCGTCGTCAAATTAAAAATACACGTTTGTTATATGATTTAATCATTAAGTATGATATTTAATTGAACGTTTAACCGTGTACATGTAGTTGTTTAAAAACTATGTTACAGAAACGTATACGTCTTGTTAAAAATGTAAAGGGAAGTAATTTCTCATATTTTTACATCCCCTTAATATGAAGTGTGTAAACTGTAAATCTTATTTCAAAATAAAACAATCGGAAGCCGCCTGTGATTTATCTTATCTGTCATATTCTTAAATGTTACATGCTTTGTGATTCTTCTGTACTGCTGCAAGTGTGTGTTTCAGTTATGCGCCGTAAGCCCTAAGCAACAAGGGGGCATGACACTCGTGGGTTGACTTTTACTAGCAGCCCCCCGCCCCCGCCTACCGACTACAGACATGATATTTGTTATGCCCAAAACCCGAAATTACCTCGATTCATTCATTTATAAACACACATTTAAAAGAAATTTGACCAAAACATGTTTAATTTATAAAATATACTTCAAACCACAACACTTTCAATGTATTTTATTCACTTTGATAATCATACTCTTAGTTAATTTAAATAAGAGTCACAGAGACATGTATGTATATTATTTTTATAATTGATGATTTGATTTGATAATTATATTTAAAAACATGTTATTTTAAAATGATGAATATATATATATATATAAGTGTAGATCTGTATGCAAATATATATTAAAGAAATCACAGTCGTGTTTATACAGCGGACCCCAGCTGGTCACACAATGACGATAGATAAATATCAATTGGCTAGTGAGTTACCCATAGATTATGTATACATGTAGCTTAATTACACCCAATTAAGCAATAGAAGGATTGAACCTTTTTTTACATCCATAATCTAACATCTTCTCACACACATGTTTTAAGGAAGGTATAAGTCGCTTTTGAAGATTTGGACTTAGTTCTGATTGTTGCAGCCAAAAACACTATTCCGATAGTAAACACTTTATTAAAATCTGAAAACACTATCAATTTATATAATATGCAAGGTATACTGACCAAACTCCGTGCTGACAGGCAGCCCCATAAATTTATTAAGCCCGAAATGGGATTCCCTAATTCTGATATTATTCCGAACACTGTTTTGAGTAAAGGAATGCCTGAGAACAGTGTGCTGTTTCGTGTGAATAGTACATACCAGTGTGAAAAGGAAACAAGGGCAACAACTCTGACGTGAGACTAGGCATCGTTACAGTTTTTAATATGTGTTGCACTTCAACTTAAAGATTTATATCTCCCTACAAAGTTTCTTGTTGATACATCTTGTAGTTTCAGAGGTATGTCCCGGACAAGAAAATGCGGACGGACATACGGACGGACGGACAGGCGTACTTGTTCATACATACTGACATACGGTTAGCCAGTTGGATGAATGGTGTAAATCCAATGCTGCAGTTCACAGTTTCTGATTCACATGACTTGTTTTATTTTTCAAGGATTAATTTTCATTCTATGTAAGATGTTTTGTTGACAATTTCTCTCGCGTTTACCAAAAAAGACTCGATATTTGTCGTGCCGCCTTCTGTTTATCCTGCATATAGATTTTAAATTGTTTATGCGATAAATTTGAAAGAGCCATACATTTCTTTGTAAAGTACAGGAATTTGTTTCGGTATACTGGTGAATTGCTAGTGATGCTATTAATTGGGTGTTTCTTTTTAATACTGTTGATATTGTGTTATTTTGTTTATTTTATTTTTTTTAAATTGTAGATCTACGTTTTAACTATTTTTGTTATCAAATAAAATCGGTTCCGATAAGTAGGGTCGGGTTGCACGAAACACAAAAATTTTTATGGCCTCATCACTGGGTCAGTTTTAATTGCAGATTCCCAACAGTAAAAACAGTTGTTCACTTTTAAAAAAATCAAAGTGTAGTTCAACTATCAGTAATTAAGAGAAAAAAGTGTTGATCAAATGTGTCTATTGCGTTAAAAATATATCAGTAATTAAATTGTTAGTGTCCAGAAATTCGTTACTTTATTGCATGAAAAAAATACAAGAGGCAGTAACTCAAAAGTGATGAAACGGAGAGTAATATGTCTTATGCACTGCACGTTTACTCAAAACAATATATTTATATACAACATACTTTACAGAGTCCTGTCACTGAGAAGTTCAAAATAAAAGAAGGAAACAGTTTAATTATTACAAAATAAAGCAAGACAGGGTAACATTTTTTAAACAATGTACCTACTAATCGAGATATATCTACCAACAAAAAAGAAGAGTACTGTTCAAATAAAGTACCTGTCGAAAACAACTTTCTGGTGCGGCCTCGGATTTTGTTGCCTTTAAATAGTTTTCCCAGTTGAAAACTAATTCTGAAACAAATAAGTGTGCATCAGTTAATTTAAACTCAAAGTTCCGTGTTATAACTTTACACAAGGCCGTGTCATTTTATCTGTGCTATATACATACTTATAATTCATTAAGAAATGGGTTTTTTATATGACAGCAGTGCAAAAGATAAGGGGTCTTGGAGATTTCCAAGCCATAAAAAGATTTTTGAATGTTTTACTGCTTCTTTTTGTGGTTTTCAACCAAAACTTTAATTTGACATGAAATTGCCCCGTTTCTTTAGCGCAGTTATTTCATTATGTTACACCTATGGTGTTTCGAAAAGCCTAAAGATGTTGAGATGCTCTAGACAAAACTGGAACGACAGATGGGCACTTAGAGGGCCGGAAAAACTGATTGCAGAATACTGCTTCACGTTAAAACTTTGTTGTGCGGAGAAATTAAAATAAACTTGCAAAGTACAGGGGAATGTCAAACAGATAAGCTTATTTGCCATTCACTGCCAACTTATAAACATGCATGTATCTGCCAATCGTACCGCCCTGGACGCTTCGTTGCAGTAAAGGGTCTTGCTCTAATTCATTGCTTCCTGCATCATCCCTTTCTACTTCTGGTGCAGGTTGCATGCCTGTTACTGTGAAAGAAGAATACTATAGAAAACATTTAACAACAAAAACATACAACCTTGCATATAGCGTGTTCATATACCGAAGTAGGTTAATAATTGTAGTATTTATCATTCCTTCATTGGGTTACCATTTGAACATAAAATACATATACTATTAAAAGACCTCTATTTGCATTGCCAGTACGTTGATGCAATGTACGAATTCGTATATAAATCAGTAATCTACCATGACTGCTTACGTGATAACATTAAAATGAAAATGGAGCTTACCCAAAATTATAACCGCTTTATAAAACTGTTTATTTTTGTATCGTCACATTAGTTTATACAGCTAAAATCATTTAATAATGTCATACGTATCATTTAGTATTTTTGAAGTTAAAGTTTGAAATCAAATAAGAGTCCTTTTATTTAAATTGATTCAATATATATTTTTATTTTGAAGAGTTTGTTTGGTACAGGAATTATCTTCTAAAAAACACACATTTTACTGCAATCAGTTTATGCACTTTTCAACACGTAGGATAACACAATCACATGTAGGCCAATGCTGCAGAACTAAAGAGAACTTGACAAGATCATTCACCACCAAAAAATGTTTTTAAAAACCAATATCGTCATTTACACCACCAACCATTGTTTGTATACCTGTTTCTGTTCCAGCCTCAGTTGACATTGGCCTAGTTTTGTTCACAATGCTGCTTTCCCTGCAATATATGTTCATTGTTAGAATAGTAATGGACTTGATGTAATTTTACCAATACAACAAGTATGTATCCGCAAAACGTAATAGGATATATAGGTGTAGTTTGGAAGAGTACAGTTTATAACACGAGTCTCTATAAGCTGATATTACCTGCAACATGTCTCTGTCCCTAGACTTTGCAGCTGACTCGCAATGTCTGCTGCAAGTATAACTATTTTTTAAACATGTAGATTCATTTCATAAATGTGTTAGAATATGACACAGAATGGTTCGTATTTAAGAGTTACATTAGTGTTTATCAAGAAATATCTAAATAAGAGTATGATATTTAATCAGATATTACAACTAAGCGAAACCAGATTTACTCGACAATGAGTTTTAATTGTATTGCATGCGGTTTTCGTTACAAAATTGAGTTATTGACCAGAAATCGATATGTACGAAATATGTATATTGCAGTGTACATACATATTTATTACAATATGGGCGATTTGATGTCAAACAGAATAGAACAATCCGAAACATTGTGTCAGATACTACAGTATTGTCATATAAGATCCTTATTAAGATAATGTATACATGTATCACACCCTAACAAGTTGCCAGCTTTTCCATTGGTTAAAACGACGCCACGTGACTGCCAAATATTTTACTATTTTGTGTCAGCTACAAAAATATAGACTCAGTAAAACCAATTATGCAGTTTTAAGTAATGTTTTCTTTTAGCCAGAGTAGAAATATAGTTTTGTATGATCACGAGTGAATAAAAAATCGTTAACCTAAGCTAACATTTTTTCTCTAATGCTTAAAATTATTTTTTTTAGGATCCATATTTTCTGACTAAAATAGTAACCCAAACCATACACTCAAGTAGCCATCAGCTAAACGAGGATTCCCTTGAAGAATAGTTCTAAATTAAAGTAGATAAAACAATTACAGATTGTAAATGAAATTTCTTGAACATGTTACATTATTTAATTTGGACAATTAAACAAACATACCAAACATAAAGTAAACAACATTAAACAGAACTTGCATTTTTGGTACGCGGCTTGTTACTTGCTATTCTGATAGTAAAAGTGGTGGGAGATTCCTAAATGGCGTCATGGGATTGTTGAGAAATGACGTCACTGTCATACAACCAAACTGGGAAAACGCAGCCATACTGCAACAACTACGATGTACAACGGTAGCGTTTTATTCCGTTCTTCCTAGATTTGTTTTGTTCATCATATTAAATTTATTCAGATAATGTGGTTTTAAATTTGTTTAAATTGTTGAATGCAAACGCTCCGGACTATGAAACGTCGAACATTATCTAGCTATTAATAAAGACGACTGGCACAAGCTGTACGCCTTGTTTCACATGTCTCCAAACACGCCAAAAGGGCTTTTCAACACAGTTCAGTTTGACATACGCCTTTACTTATATCGCCGTGGCAGTGAACACATGGTCTACATGACTAATTTAAGAGCATTGGTAGTGAGAACGAAACCCAAACAATGTTAAAAGTATATCACTTAAGCTCAATATATGATGAAGAAGATTCATCGTGGCAATTACAAAGAAAACGTATCAGGACTAATGCTCTATAAAAAATGTTTTGCCCATATAAATGGAATACATTTGATAAAAATACATTTTTAAAATTAAAATCTTAGGTTTTAGTGTAATGTATATTGATATTGCATATTAATTTATGTGCTTTATGTTGTTTTTTTTACAATATTCTGTACACATATACCTTTTTTCATAAACATTATTAGGAATTTTTGTATTACATGTATCAGGATTTAATAAATAAATGTTTATTAAAATAGCAAAAGAAGATATCCATTATTATTAAATTTTCATTTTACTTTTTTATTCAGGGTCATCTTATTCAGTCGCTTTTATTAAAAAAAATATGTGGCGTAACTACATACTGATGTTGATAGATTATGGCAAAAACCCAGCATCTCATTCCAGCACAGACATTTATGTCTGAACTGAGCAAAAGTACGCATCTTTCTAGAATGTACAATAATAATTCAACACGCGCTACCAGAGCAACAATACTGTCCAAGAACATGTTTGGGGCTGCTTAGATTATGTCTGTTACAGGTCTGTGCAATCATTGTTGGTTTATCAGAGGAAAGATGGTAGTGTGAAGATTTAGATTGGTCACATTGGTCACTTCAACCGCAACAATTAGCACCAGCCGTAAAAGGAACCCCAAACAAGCCCCAACTGAGCAAGTGACAAGCAAAGTGTTTATGCCCTCTTCCTCATCAAATGTAGAATGGATTATCTACAAGGGATATATTTGAACAAAATTCTCTGCGACTATGCAGACAACATCGTCATCAACAACAATATTACGTACAACCGCTTTCTATGACAATGCCAATTGTATCCAATATAACAATCAATAGATAGGCTAAGCATATACACAATGTTGTGTTTGAATGTTTGGTACTGAAACTGAATAAAGGAAACACTATTTCTGCAAATATGATAAAAAATTCAAACTTATATATTTTATGACAAGTTTGTTCTTTAATGTTAGACAAAAGTTTTGATTACTGTTTGGCAGAATTTCATGTTAAGTCAGTTTACACTAATTTGGTTAAATACTTAATTTATTTGTTTTAATTAACTGTTATCGAGTACATTACATTTGTTGATGATGTCTCAACATTTAACAGTTAAAGGTCAGCAAAGATCGGAGCCAGGATGAAACTTTTTAAATAGTTAATAGAATATTCCAAGCCTTAGCATACGAGCATATATTTTTTACACATTAATACGTGAACTAGTACAAAATAAGGAAGCAAAACACCCTGTATCTTATAATATGCACCATCACCACCACCACCACAACAACAACCACCACCACCACCACCACCACCACCACCACCACCACCATCATCATCATCATCATCATCATCATCATCATCATCATCATCATCATCATCACCACCACCAACGTCATCATAATCATCGTCACCAACATCACCACAATCACCACTACCACCAGTGTCACCAGGAATAGAACCTCGTTGCACCTCGTCAAATATCTTACGTCTCGATCCGTGATGCATCACATCAATCTGCAAGCGTTCATTTGGTTCCATGGATCCAGAGGGCTGCACAACATCCATGGGAATAAGGCTTGTCGTTACAACTGAAGGACCTTGCATCTCTTCATCCGATATTGTACTAGGATTGTTTTCAGGACATTTCGCCCGTTTAATGGACTGTGTGTCCTCCATGTTTTCATCGGTGAGCTTATCATGACTACGTTTGGATGCCTTTTCTACAAACAGGAAACAGGCGGTCAGTAAACATTTCTATACTTCTTTGAATCAGACTGAATAACCAACAAATAGATGTGAAACAAATTTGTCGATTTGTGATTCACAGCACAATTAGCACGACTTTGATCTGTCAGTTTTACCTTCCTGGAAACTGGGCTGAAATATTGGTGCTTGCTCTACATTGCTTCCCCCAGCACCTGGTTGACTTTGTGAGACTGGTTGGACGTCTGTTATTGTAACAAAAAAAGTCATTGTCCATTTGTAATAATATACAATACATGTAAACCTTGCTTACTTTTAATGGTACATGTAATCAATAATCCTTTAATAGTCATTTGTATTTTACATTTTGAGCTAAAATACTTGAATTTAAAATCATCATTCTTATTATCAGTGCATTGAGTACCTATATAATAATCTACTATGGCTGCTTGTGCACGTGAATTGTAATAAAAAGGAAACCAATCGTAGATTTATGCCGCATCATGTCACTGTTAGTTTATGTGTGGTCAGCGTTATTCTATAGACCAAATAAAAAGCATGGTTTATTGCATGGTTTTATTTAGTGCATTCTTAACATATTATAATTGTTGGCTCGACAAAATATGTTAAACAGAAAAAATACCTGTCTGTGTTGGTCCTTTCAGAATGGCTATTCCGTCTTTTACACCACATCGTGTCATAAACGATACCAAGTCGTCCACTAAATAGCCTGCAAATAAAATGTAAAACAATTACTTTTGGAAACAGAATTTAGGATAGTAGTATAAAAGAATGTCTCGACAATTTTATATTGAATGCACTACCAGCATTTTTGAAAAACAATTACACAACAAACATCAAGATAAAATGGAGTTTGTATTCCGAAGATGGATGCATGTCAAGTATGCTTTTCACTTTATATGTATTATTAAAGTTAGTAGTAGTATTGATTTATTTATGAATCCTTTTAATAATAAATAGTCTACCTTTCCTGCTTAAAAGATCGAGGAAAGCCAATCCTTGCTTATTCTTCTCACTGCCAGCTTTTTCTATAAGAAACAAGTTTATCTCCATTATGATAACAAACTAAAAACTAAAATATAAGAGTTTAGCCATAGAATCAATGAGACTATAATGCCCACCACCGCTTTGTCAAGGAATTGGCAGCCAACTCAAAATTTAGGATATAAAGGTATGAGAAACACTACTGTCTAAATTTCTAAAGGAATCCAATCCTGTCTTCTTGTACTGGCTCTGTTGAAGGTGGCTTAAGATTGTAATGCATTGATGCCCAAATATAGAACTTGGCCTGTGCTTTATGATGTTTCTCTTGTGTACCAAAACGTGTTAAAATATTCAAATCTTTTCATGATTAATTTTTATAGTTTCTAGAAACTGATTTTACATTTTTGATCATGGTGGCCCCACCAGCCCTAATATCAAATATGATATCTATCTTATGATGTTACACCTGTTCACAAAAACCTATTTAAATATGTGAAGATGTTCATGAGTTATCGTCCGGAAACTATTTTGTATTGGTCAAGGTGACTTTGACCTAGGCCCCACTAGCCCGAATTTTCGAACCTGACCAGTATCTTAGATGTAACACCTGTGTACCAAAAATATTTAATTCTGTGACTCCTTTCATCAGTTATAGTTCGGAAACCACAACCCGACAGACCAACAGGCTTACTTATGTATACCTCCTAAAAAAATTTTGGGGGGTATGCAAGTAATTATGCCAGAATGTAAAACATAATAATGAATGGCATCAATTATTGGTAACACCAATAGTCATATACTCTTTGTTTGCTGATTTGTTGATTTGAAAATGACAGTGTGCATTGGAATAACTTTGTATGGATCTATGGTTAAAAGGAATATAAACCTTACCAATGTCCTTCTGTTCCTGTCTGGTGATGTCAAGGTCAGTGCACGTCTTTGCCATGACGACCCACCATGGCTCACCCGGGTCATCACCGTCACTATGACTACACTGCTGAAGGCAGGCTGCTAGTTTGTCGTAGACGCTCACACGCAGCTCAGAGATATTCATGTCTGCTGGGTACTGAGAAACACGTTATTATATGAATAAGTATTAGCAATTGTTTTATATGCACAAATTATATTACTTTACCACATTATTTATGTGGAGGTTTTGGTCTTTGATAAAATACCAAGTTTGAAAGAAAAAATGCAATACTAGGTGATTAGTTAAAGATTTTATTATATAAATGTTTAGTAACATACACAACACGTGTTTATGAATGTACTTTTTCATCCTCTTCGTTGTGATTTCATAAATTATAAACACGTGCATATCTCGTAATCATGATGGTCAGTTAACCATCTCATACTTCCAGGTAGTCACCAAACTAATTTAGAATAGCTTTTGAAATAATATGTTTGACCAAATCATTACACGAAATGATATAGTCAGGCCGAGGGTCGAGCTCAATAATCCAAATGTTGAAAACGACCAATATAGAAACCCGGCCTGAATTTTCCCATTTTATTTAAAATATGTGAAATCTCCGCGTGCTGACTCACATTGGCTCGATACAGGTACATGTAGAGACAATCTATTTTTAAATTTTCATTTTTATTTTAAATAGGCTTTTGACTTTTTCAAAATTGTTCTTGTTAAATATATATTCAAATTAATTTTATTTGCGCATACATTTCAACTCAGGGTTCTTAAACCAAAAGGACAGCACTGGTTGTTCGACTTCTTTTATTCAGATATTTACAATGTCAATGGAAATATATGTGCGTGTGAGTACTGCGGCCTCGTCATCGTCCTACAACGATATAAATGACATAAGGACAATTAAACACATACGTACTTCTTTGAAATACTTACAGTCAATACAAACAATAAAGTGCATGGCAATTCGAACATAATAAACAAGTAATACATCGCAATACTTACAGAGAATGTGCTTCTCACGACCTCGACCTCACATACGTGCTGCTCAAACTGGTAGGTGATGCTGCTAAAAAGTGACATTATTTGATATACAGAAAGGTTATCTAAACATTTATGTTGGCAAAATGGAAGTACTCAAAAGCTCAAGTTTAAATCCGAATAAATCAAATATATTAAGCGTATACAAAAATACAGACAAATAATAAAAGACAAATACCTGCTCAATAACAATGATTTATACCTGCATCAAGTTATGTTTTACCTGAGAATTTATATCAAAAAAACGTTCGTATTAAAAATGTCGACTGCTTTACCACGGCTACACTAAACCAAGCTAAAACACCGCTATGCTACATATAGTATACGTTTTTACTCAACAATTTAACGCAAATGAAATTGACATCGGTTACCGTGAGCAATAGATCATGACTCATCTACACGATTTTTTATTTGTTTTTCTTTCGTCGCAATACCGAAGGTTTGCACCGATACGTACTATTATCATTCTACACAAAGTATGTGTGTAGGTTGGTTCATGATTGCCTTTGACTACGCGATTTAGTCGCGCGGTAGAGAAATCTATTATTAATATATTCACCATTTTTCAGACTTTGTGAAAATGTCACCTGATATGAGATTCACAATTGGCCTTGAAAGTTACGCGGCTAAGGCCGCACTGGCCGCACCGCCGACGACGGCTTTCTAATAATAGTAGTCGCCAATGTCTGCACTTCGTAAGTGACATTTACGTTGGTTATATGGGATTCACAGCCTTGCAAGGACCTAATTTGGAAATATGAAGTGTCAGGTAATTTACTTATTAAGACGGAGATGCAAAGCTATATGCCCAAAGCAGTCCAAAACTGTCCATTTGTCATGTTCAAAAACTAGCAATGATATTGAAATAAAATAAGTGAAATATTGTTACCTTAAACCCCACAACGTTGTATCAATAAAAAATGCAATCATTTGCGTAAAAATAAACTGCTTAATAACAGTTTTTCTCTGTTTGTATTGTATTGTATCTGCTCGATTTGCACATGTAAATGCTTTTAAATAAAGGCGAATGTGCGAATATGTGCAGTCGAATTCACACCCCTATACATTTCAGCATTGGAAGTTTATCGTAGGTATTTATTTCTTGTTTGCATAGCTGTTTGCATAGCTGAGTAGTTCTTTATTCATTGCAGTCATGTTTAAATTAAAGCATGCGTGGCTTATGTTTCGATGTGTTTATTTTTGGTTTAAATGATTTACAAGCGGCATCATTAAAAACAAATGATCTTAAATTCGCGATATTACTTTTGATTATTTTCACAGTTTTCATGGCTAGAAGCATAATTTATTTAATTGATTTATTTATCGACGTACGGACTGCCCAACAAGATATTTGCTTTTGCGCTTTCCCATTGTATTGAATTTATTCATTATTAACCCTTTTTAATTAGAGTATTGGATACCTTAGATTTTGAAATCCTGAGAGATAATATTTAGGGATTTAGCCAAGGTTACAAAATGACAGGGTGGACCTAAAATGGACAGGGCGGGATACGCACAGAAAAAGGGCACCACAAAAATTAATGTCAGTAACTAGCGATTTTGGTTTTTTGGTTTGGTTTGACGAACGTCGAAATGTTTTTATTGTATGTCTATAAATTAAGCTCTTTGGGTGATTTTTGATAGTTTGTAATAACTATAAATGTTGTGATTGGTACATTTAGATATGTTTATTATGATTAAGCTATTATTTTTTCAAAGTTATATGAGTTACATAATATGTTAAGACGAAGAAATGTGTTGTCCGAATTTCAGTATCCGACATATTTGCAAGTTTTGAAGTTTTGAAGGGCGGTATTAACGCGTGTAAACAATTTAGTTTGGTGTGTTTTCAATGTCTATTTTAATTATAACTCACTTTAATTTACGAGATGAATTGTCCTAAACATGTTGACATACGATTTTCAAAACGTTTTCGCAACGCCGCGAATATCACTACATTACACAAGTTCGTCGTGAAGTTGCAGGCTATCAATTTCAAGTTTGAAGAATGCGTGGCTACAAACACACATATTGTTTTCAATTAAGACAAAAAAACGAATCCCGTTTAATCGTTCCCCGGTACAATTGTACCCTTCGGCAATATTGCAGGGTTTGGTCTAAAACGATCAGACCCAACTAGCATAGGTTTTGTTGTCTCATTTTGCCGCACCACTTTCGATTTGCCGGCGACGGCCTTGGTTTAAAATGTATCAGGAAAACAGTAGCTTTTAGATCAACATATTTAGCTCTAATTATGCAGCTTGTGGTCGCTGATTACGTAATAACTCGTTATATGATTTATGCATTCAGTATACGAACTGCTAGATCGACATAGTTCGGGAGCCAGAGGGGGTACCTAACTTTGGAGTACGCATAATATGTTTTGGTATCAATATGTTCGGGAAGGTGTCTTCTCTAAGAATCAGCTGTATGACACCCTGTCATCCTTGAGCATTTTGAAAAATCCAAGATGGCGTCCAAGATGGCCGCCAGATATTTTAAACTGACTTCTGACCTTATATATGACCTTTGCAAATACATATAATTTACAAAAATCGTAGGCATTAACATTTCATTTAATTTCATTATATTT
>Ga0224511_10001421_pt1 | contig 14431 bp, 3 predicted proteins | sample SF_May12_sed_USG_2_FD_169988 | JGI IMG/M metagenome (GOLD analysis project Ga0224511, IMG submission 169988) | Sediment microbial communities from San Francisco Bay, California, United States - SF_May12_sed_USGS_8_1 | ecosystem: Environmental > Aquatic > Marine > Sediment | place: USA...
CCACGTGATGTTTCCATTTTGTTTTTCAGTGTTATTGTTGTTTGTCATGGTATTACACATCCTTGCAGATTCATGATTCTCAGGCTTTTGTGTTTCTAGATTTGGAACTTCATGCGTATTACCTGTTGTAATATTTGCATTACTAAAGCAAATCCCGTGTGTTATTGTTTTAGAATCAACGTACATAATACTGTCATCGGACAGATTAAAACTATCAAACCCTGAGTCAAATGTTTCGTCATTGTCATTCTCGTTAAACGATGACAACACACTAGTCACATGATCATTGCTGGGTGTCACGTGACATGTATGAAGCTCGTCGGGGTCATTAGCAAGCATGGCGTAAGCTGAGGAGACGAAAGTGAGGCTCTCTGTAGGGGGCGTGTCTAAATCTTCATCGACATCGAATACATCCTCGTTACCCAGTTCTATGGCTTCTATCTCGACTGAATTAGAACAATACACAATACAATATCAACTACTACAAAACTAAACTTAAAACGGCTGAAAGGAAGGAATAAATGCATTTGGTGTACACTATGAAACACATAATGCTTGTATTGTAAAGTTATTTGATGAACTTAACGTCATAGTTATATTGGAGTCTTGAAAAAAGCATTCAGTATTGTGTGAAACCAATACGAACAATTATTACTAGAAAGTAAACTTGATACAGACTTAATGTATGTTTCAAAGTGGTAAGTTTGCGAAGTTATGTTTAAACTTGACAACAATCAAACTGCAATCAAGCAAAGGTAAACAGCAAAACAGTTCTGATACAGCGATAAATTTTACAAACACTTCAAATTAGTTTCAGCGGACGAAATCACAAAAGCTTTTTCTTGCAAATGCAGCTCATACATACTGGTTGTTGTGGTAGAGATAATGACCCGACCGTGTAAATGGTTTTAAATCTGCTACCAACTGCGTTAACGGCTTCAAAAAAGGAGTGCATCAGTATTATAAAGAATGGAAAGTAAATGAATTTGAAATCGGTAATAATAGCGTGATGCAATTTAGATGGGCTTTTACAAGGCTATGATTTGCCAAGGGCCAGTATTGGCAATGCCTCCGAAGGTGTGCCAATATTTTTTTACAAGCAAACTGATGAGAAGTAATGCAAATATGGACAATTCATGACAGTTATCAGTAATAGATGCATCATTCTGAAGATTTTGTTGCGTTAAAGTACAACAAGTCAAAATAATCAACAGTGTTAAGCTTTATTTAATTTCATTGTGAAATTGTTATTTGAATGTGAACAGCCTACAAACAGTCGGCACGGCCCATTACCGGAAGTAGAAAAGCCGTAGTTGGCAGACCTTTCTTATATGCCCTGCATACACTTGTTGCTATTTATAATAAGGTATTAACAAAAATGATAACTATGTGATTACTTTAAAATGCGTACACGGATCGTGTTGGTATTGCCTTTAAAATGTTTAAATTTCTTAATATATATCTTTTATCCTGATCATCACTATACAAAACTATGTGGATTCGATTATATCTTATGATGCATCTAATTCTGTCTTTGGTGTAGCTTTTACGTGACTGTGTTCTTACCTCTATGTAACACGTCATCGTCACTACTGTACGCCCAATCGCCGAGGAATTCCGGCCACATGCCGGGGGATTTCCTCGAGATAGTGCGGTATATTGGCGTCAAAGGAGAATCTGGTTGGGACTCTATGGCGAGTGTTTCCCGAAGTTCGTCAGCCTCGTGTTCGATTATGGCGGGAAACAATGGCGCACTCGTTACCGACCGACCTTTTTTCCGGTTCTTTTTATTTCTCATTTTTGATTTGGCTGTAAAATATACATTTTTCATGAACTCATTAGTTCACTATTATGTGTTCCTTTTATGTTGATCTAAATACAGTAGTGTAAGACATTAATAACATTTTGTATTAAATAGGCATTTCTGTTTTAATTATAAAGTCAAACGTGAATAAATTATAAAAACGAATAAGCAAACTAGTGTATTGATACCTTATACAATTATTTATACAGTATGATCATATACGTACTTAAATAATTATTATTAATATGTTTACCATTAATCTTTAAAGTTAAAATAAAGAGTTACATTTTGGTAACCTGTGCATTTCGATTTAATTAGGAATTATCATTTTACCAAAGGTATTTTTTACATTAATACATTGAGTGATTAAATGTAATAACGTAGTAACTATCAAGCTTAAAACATAAACAACAACCAAAAATACAACAAATTAATATGTATGTCTTTACTCTCCACAACACACATTGTTAAACACAAAATACCAAACTATTAATCCAAGTGTCTTTTCCAAAGCGTGCGCAATGCATAATAACATGTCTATACCAAAATCTGTCGTTGTGCTTAATAATAATATGCCATTTATCTTAGCATTCAAGTTTGTTGCTAAACAGCCGTAAACAAAACATACACTCTGAAGAAATTTGTAAAGCTTAAAAGTGAATGGCTCATCTATTATTTAAAGTCCTTCGTTATACATGTGTATACAATTTAGGTTGGTCGGTCAATGCGATACAACAATAGTCATTTTAGTTTGCTTATCTAATGCCATTGGTGGAAGAATAAAACAGCTTCATTAAAAAGAAGTTATAAAGGCTTTATGATGTAAATAATTGGCGGCCACTATGGCTTGATGACGTCAATGACCTTGTTTATGTACATGATTATCGTACATAATTCTTTTGATAGTAAAGGGAAATGGGTTAGTTTCTGATATCTTTATGTATATATATTTTAAACATGTATTTTTTGGCGAATTCAAGAGCATCATTTTATACATTTAATTCTCTGTTATATTGCAAATTAGCTGGCGTCATTCATACATGACCGCTTATTTGTAACATTTTTTACCACCAAATTCTTTGTCTTCATAGACTCATTTCTTAATTTCTTACTAATGCAAATAGTTAATAAATCCTAACATCTATAAACACTATATACACACATTATGTTTTTGTATATTATTGACCTAGAAATCCTTTTACGGTAAACTATATTTCCTGATAGTTGTACTTAAAGAGTTTAACACACGCTGATAAGCACACTTCTGTCATATTTAACAGATACACACATTAAATACTAAACCTATTTTAACAGTTTGTGTAATTATCTATGAACTTGTTTTGGCTAGTGTACCATACAACGAAAGCTATGCCAGCAATCCACAGCGGCAAACACGGGAAAAGCCACACATCGACAGATCGGGTTTAATAACTAGCATGCTACTGATACCTTTTACTGTAATATACAGGCTACTGGATGACGAACCTTCACGATTCTCAGCGCACACTTTGTACGTGCCCCCGTCACACTTTGACACGTCCTTTATCGTAATAGAATGACCACCGGAACCATCCGAATCCACTTGCGCACGCGCATCAAGGTCTATTACGTCATCCTCTTTGTACCACGTAATAGAAGGTGTAGGGAATCCCGCGATTTTGCAGCCGAAAGTAACAGTGCTCCCCTCTTCGACAGTTTCAGTGGCAGGCAGGCGCTTCACAAATTCCGGAGCTGGAAAGAACATTGATGCGTGCTACTAAACTCTCCAGAGCATGTATGGTCAGAATATTGCATACGACGTTTAAAAAGGCTTTTTCATGTGCGTTAAAAATAATGTATGTATCAAAATATCTCACACAGAAAGCAAGTGTATTAAATTATCATAATGTATAAATACCAAAGCTTTAGGTTATGATTATAAAACACCCATGCTTTTGTATAGATATAATGTGAGGATAATTATGACATTAGGATTCATCTTCAGTCTTTGAAGTATGTAATTTACACCTAGCTAGGTATATTAGATGCAAATATATGTTTTAGCGTACGAGAATTAAAGTCGCATTGGTAAAATATGTCACAAACCAATGCGTAGCTTAATGTTCATTTACAGTTTAGAACATATATTAAAATAGGTTTGATCATTGAAAGAGATACATATTTATTACGTTTAGCAACAAGAGAAACAGCAGCACGTTGTTAAATAACGTTAATAAAATGGTAATGTAGAATTATTTTGGCATTTGTTACATAAAAAATGAAGATGATATGATCAATTATATATATTTTAAATAAACAAAGATTAGAGGACAAATAACCTGGGATTATAAAAATAAATGATATATAAGTATGTCATGAGAACTTTCATCACCAGTGTTGTGGATTTAATAAACAGAATAATTACAACAGCAAAAAAACGGCTGAAAAGGAAAAACCCTACGAAGCATAGCCTGCACGAGAAAACAGACTCGGTTTTATTGAAGCTGTTCATCAGTGGTAATTAATGATGCAAAAGTCATACAGCTTCATGGTCTATAAGAACCCTCGAATCCACTAGAATATCCCAACACTAATGCCACTTATTCATCTTCGACGTAGCAGTTATTTGTTGTTGTGCTCAGTTTACTCTTATCATTTATATCTTTAGATACCATATATTAGTATGTGTTTCATATAACCGGGTAGTATGTTGCAAGTCATTTGCAGATAATAAAAGATAATAAGTCATATTTTGTAAAGCGAAAATCGTAAAGTTCTCCTATCGTATAACATTGTAAATGTGAAGTGGTTTATTCATGTATCAGAGATATGAACACATTTTACAGGCATTCCGGTAGTACTTGGTCGTTTTATCATAAATTACCAAAATTGAACAGAAAATCATATTCAACTTTTTAACAGGTGTGTGATATCATGTCATTGACAAAAAGTAATGTTAAACACAGGATGTGGTGTGACGTGGATTGAACGACATGATACAAGCCGACGAGCGGTAAGTTAAATCAATCAAACACATGTCTTATTGTAACAGCCTTTTGCACTGTTTTATGTAAATTGTATTAAATTTACAAGCTCATGAATTACAAATAAGATTCTGCTGGTCAACTGACTTCCCGCAGAACAGCATTGACTGGGGATTTGTTGTAGATGTTGCTTTGAAATCGATCTGGACTGGTGTGGAAATATCTCAGATTATTTGTGATGTAAGAGACGCTGACAGATGCAGTGCTGCACATTGGCTTTCACTGTGTATTCTTTAGGCCTCTTGTTGGGGAAATGAACGTGTTTCTGCATCGATGATTGGTAGAGCAAATGTATGCATCCGTCGATATAGAGAAAATAAATGTTATATTATTGTCAACGTACGTTAAACATTTAACTTGAAATGCATAATCATTCTAATCTACTAAATATCTACTAAATATATAAATTCAATATTAATAAATTATTAATTTAATAGTCCATCACATAACCGCCAGTTAACAACAAAGATACTGTATAATTATATTTATCGATTCATTCAGTATTTCTGGCCGACATCCAAACCGTTTACCATTATATAAGGCGGAACTCATGTTGTTGGTAACAAGTGGTTGTAGAACTGTTTAGTTTACCTGTTATCAGATTAAAAATGTCAAGGTGATAAAGGGTCATTCCATTATCAAGTTATCACAATAAGAAAGATAATAACATTTATTGTACGTATCACCAAAGGTTAAATGCTAGCAAAAAATGTATATGTGAATATTACATATTTTGTGACTACAAAGAAGAGTTGCAAAACAGGGTTTTCTGGTTGTGCAAATGACTAGCTATACTTGAATTTGGTAACCTACTTGTTAAGTTCAAGATTTTAAGTATGACTTCCTAATTTGCGAATTATTTGTATGATTAAAGGAAACATGTTAGGCAACCATCGTAACGTAATATAAATAGGAGTTCACATGTATACATTGTCTCAGACACAGCCCTCTTCCTATGCACATTTTATTCACTAAGTGTGTTGCCTGCATTATTAAAACCTTGCCTTATTTTGGCATCTGTCTGGCGAACAGTGCCTCTAACAATTTTCTCTGTGGATTTACTTCTTTTCATACGTTTTCCTGTATGTACATGTATTCCAACCCTATCTGGTAAGAAATAATTTGCTAAATATATTTCATTTTAATCAGTTGGCTTTTTCACTTATATGCCAATTGTGGATTTTATGCATATGATTTATTTGTATTCGATTGGCATTTATTTTGAAATCTGTACTTTATTAATTAGAGGTCAATTGATAAAGCTCGATGTTTTCTGTCTGGAATCTGTCAAAGAGTGGCGTGACAAAAAGATTATTTTTTACAAAACTTTGTCAAACACATCATTATCATTTTGTATGTTTATATCATGATCGTCATAACATAAAAATAGAAGAGGAATAATAAACGTTCACATTTTTTCCGACAACTAAATCGCAAGATATAAATGCATGAGACAGTATAAGCAACCAGTTACATACGCAATCATTATCAAGCAATAAAAGCGCCAGCTATTTATGATTAATACCTGGCGTTGTCATCAATGAAAAACGAAATATAAAGGTCTCTACAAAAACGTTATCTTAAGAATCAAACGCGCTTTAACACAACAAAGTCCAATGCTTCATATTGCATAAGGCATAGCGATATATAAGAAGGCAAAACAACCCTGTCAAGCAAAAAAAGTCCTGTCAATAATCATACTTATGTAGAAGACACAAAAATATGTGTATCGATTAAAAACCTTATGCCAACAAATGCATATTAATGCGAGATATTTATACCTGAAATCTTAAATCCCTTTTCAGCGTTTCATCCCGGATGCTGGGCTTTTGTGCGAGCTAAACGATTGTTGACAATTTGCCTGTTGAGTGCAACAATTCAAATCTATACTTCGACTTAAGCCGAAGATTGGTGCATGCGCATTTCTAATCAACATAATTCAAATATGGCGCTGACACTCTCCGTAATGGTCGGTAAACTTCCGAGACTAATTAAATCACAAATGCAGTCAGCATTGTAGGTAAACAAAACTGAAAATTATACGCAATTCACAATTTGATCGGTACATATCGTGAATACTATTGTTGACGTTTTTTTGCAGTATGTTTCGGTGTTGTGTTATTTTTTTATACTTTCTGACTTTATGTAAATAGATTTTAATTAATAAATAGTTGAGAAAAAATCGTACATCCCCTTTAAGCAAAATAACTTGTTTTTAAACCTTTTAGCTCCAGCAAAACATGTCTAGCACGTGCAGGTCTGTTCATTTATTTCACCAAAGTATCAAATATTGGTTGTAACTTGTACACATTGCATATTCGCAATGACACAGAAGCGTACTATATCAAATAGAGAAGGCCAAACTCGTGGATGCGAGATTCACATTCTTTGGACATATTCATTTTAAACAGAATGGTGCGCCAACAATATTCAGTCTAGTCTAGGTTTACAGGTATGATGACGATGATGATGATGATGATGATGATGATGATGATGATGATGATGATGATGATGATGATGATGATGATGATGATGATTAGGCTATAATAATTAATAAGAACAACAACAACAACAACAATAATAAATTAATAATATTAATACACCGGGTTGGAAATTTATAAAATGTTGTATGTAAAACCTTGATGCAAAACGTTATGAGACTTACCCTGATAAAGGCACCGTTTCCGCGAGAACGTCGCCTGACGTCTCCGCTTACAGCGCGCAAGGATATTCTCAACATCGATGTCGTCAAAACGCGAGCTGTCACTGTTATAACGTCCCGTGTCCACATCCGTCTCTACGTCAGCCATTGCCAGAGAAAGCATTTCTCCAAACTTTCCGTGATCAATGAAGTATATTCAAGAGATCAATGAAGTGACAACTGATCCATTATGTTTTTCGTTTGCTGTTCTAGCCAGCATTATTGCCTGTAAGACGCACATTGTACTGATGTTTATTCAATATTTAAAATTAAAAATAACATTTAAGTATACATTTGAATTAGTTTGAGTAGAAACAAGAACAACAGCAATTCAAAATTTCTTTAAATCGCTTGATTTATTTAGACAGGTAGGGCTTAAACTATCATCATTAGCGTGTATGTTGTTTGCTAATTAGTTTGACCTTGTAAACACAACCACAAATACGGAGAACAGCCAAATCCAATTGCACTTAGCAGCTGTGTATAAGAATTACAGGATTATTCATAGTGAACTTTTTTTTTGACGTTAGCTCATGCTTTTTATCCTTGCGCGCTCGAGCTGTTTCCTGCAACCTGTTGGTAATAGGTCTTAGCACTGAATAGTGAAGTTTTTTCTCCAAACGATTTTACCGCCTAATTGCATAGACACATGTACCTGAGTATCATCACTAGGTAAAAGCAATATATCCCAGGAACCTATTTATATTATATATCACACATTGAACCCGTGTTTGTATAGTAAATTAATTTCTCACAAACATGTGTACCAATCCTACAAAATGTACATAACTTGACCCGAATATTCCGGTATATCGTGCCAGTTATATTGTCCAACCTAAGAGTATAATATATGCAGACAGGCAACCAAACACCGATATGATATACATTTGTATGCCACACAAATATAATTATATCCAGTGGAACACAATAAAAGTACCACAACAGACAATGAAAAACATGAGCCTGAGCTGCCAGTTTGGCGTGGTTTCAGTTCCAATAGGGAGAGATGGAAAACATCCAGGGGAGAACCACGTAACAACATGTGACTGGCGGAGATAAAACAGAACCAGTTGAATATAAACATTGTTCATAACACCTTTACCTATATGTAAGAAAAAACCGTTCAGGCTCAGTTCAGGCTTTTTTTAATTTGTTATTATAAAGCGCAGCGGCACTTTGATAATTTTTGCGATACATATAATCACAGTAATAAGACATGCATGCGTCCCCATTATATGTGTTTAAAACAAAACCGATAAATTCCCGACAAACGCCAAATTATTTTGGGTCAGATTTCATGTTTAATAGTCTGGAAAATTTCAAATTTACATAATAGAGGAAAAAAACATTGATGACGTGTAGTCGACTTTTTCACATGTTTAGCATTAACAGTTGTCTGCACAATACTATCGTATGCGCCATTTTATGTTTGTTTATACGTTGACTGAACTCATACGTTCTTCGTATTTCACACCAGTACTCATAACACACCTTCTACCATGTTGATACAATAGTTCGTATCAGTACGACTCACTGGTTGTACATATGTTACACCACCACCTTTATCCACCACTATGGTTATAAGCAAACAATTTAAAACGCAAACAAAGATAGTTAAGCAGTATTATTTGTTTTTATCTTTAATACAGTGTTTGCGAACATTCACTAGTTAAAGTTAAAGTAACACAAATGCAAACAAGACAAAATGTGAATAAAACCGATAGTGTAGATCAGATGCAGTGATGGGAAACATAAATATCAGTAGTATAATCAATTAGGAGAAAATGTATAATAACTAGACTAACACAATAACATTACATTTAAAAGAAGGCAAAAACTGACATACGTATATGATTTTTCTTTCAACGAAACGCTAATCATGAAAACACAAAGCCTAACCGGATAGTTACATACATAAAAAATATTAACGTTTCTCACATTTTCACAATATATTTACCATGTCAAATAATAAAATAATGCCGAGTTATACTGTACCCATGTTTATATTTGAAAACGAAACATTCAACAAGACGATATGATTATGCATTTATAAAAACGGTATATAGAGAATACTAGGTTTGTGTTCAATATAGCTCAAGTTTATCCTGCGAGGCTGAGAAAATCACGAGGCTTGACGGGTCGAGCAGGATGAACTTGAGCTATATTCAACACTTATCCTATTATTCTATTTATCCTACCAGTTCCATGGTTGACGCATATGTTTGACATTTTTATACTTAAATTGAACTGACGACAGGGAAAGCCCACAGAAAGCATAGCCTGCACGAGAAAAAAACAATGAAACCGATTATTTTCCGTACTTTGAAATAACTAATACGTTGGGTCATCTTGCTATTTAGTTTCGTCGCTAAGGACGGTTCTTTCAATGTGCATCAAATAGTCCTTAAAACCACTGCTGTAATCAGAAAGATGAAGCAATATCGAAATATGGTCCCCGATTCAATTCATATTCTTATAGTATACGAAACTCATAAATCATTATTAAAATGTGTTTGTTTGCAGAATAAAACAATGAAAATACTTATTATAAACTGTCCCGCGTTGTCCGCCATTCGGATTGCATGCTGTCACGATCGCGAAATTTTACGACCGTTAAAGTTATTACTTTTTTCGATACTGTAATACTTCATTATTGAATTAAATAGCAGACATGATTTTTGTCTACATCATGATTAAAGGATAATTATGTCACCCATCAAACATATAGGACATAAAAGCGACTGAAACCCTTGGAACATCACGCACGGAACAACAACAGGACGTTGACCCAATGAATTGCGCGTGCGAGGTTTATTCAATACCGATCACATAAAGTCAAGTGTAATCGATTTGTAGTTTATACAGTTAATGCAGCTTTGATGGTAGTACACAATTATATTGGCAATAACTTTTTTTAACAATGTTGGATTGTCCTCGTCGCAGTAGTATCATGGCACTAAAACTGCAGATCTAGTAACGCGGAATCCCTTGAATAAACACAAACATAAAACACTTATGCTTTTAGTTAGTAATTTCTGAATAATTTGTTAAATAGGTTGAGCACACTCGTGCTTTTCATTGTAATAAATGATATATACAAAATCGTCGTGCTAAAGTCTCAATTGTCGCTTGAGGCGGGTGGGGCACGAAGGGCAGCAGTCCCCAGGTTTAGCAACGGGCAACACTCCCCTGTGACAGTTCGGCCATTTGCATTGGATGAGAACACATATCGGTGGGCGGAATCCTGAAGAGGTGACGGTGATGTAATTTTTTTAAATTCATGTAATATTTGTATTGAGAATCCGTCAAGCGTGAATATCAATTTTTGTGCAAGAGCAATGACACATTAAACGTATGACCATTTAAAATGACTACGTTGCCTAACATTCAATTTGAGTTAAATGTGTGCTAGGATTGTCGCAAAACATATTGTTTTAACTTACATATCAGTATTAAACGTTCAATTAGTGATACAATTTAACACCGCCACAACTAACCTCTGTCATGATGGCCCGACACCAGACAGACTGCAGTACACGCCAGAAACGTATTCATCGTTGTGTGTTCATCGAACTGTTCAGCGGTTTCTCAATAATATTCAATAATTATATTAAAAACTTTAACTAGTCCTGTATTGTCTTAACGTTCCTTTATTTGTTTTTGAGGACCTTATATAAGTACTATAAGTACTCATACCTTTTCATTCGCATTAAACAAAACAAAACCTTTGCGATGTGCTGCTAGAAAAATGTCGCCCTTTTATATTTCACAGATTGGATTGTAAACTTAGGCGCTCTGGCATTTTAGAATTAAAACATGCAAATCTGCAATACAAAGGGCGGTGTACGTATTTTTGTTGCGTAAAAAAGACCGTTGTGGCCAGTTGCTTTTGTTATAATATAATATTTTGACAGCTACATCGCTTTACACATGTGTACACTATGCAGGGGTGGCGAAATCTCACAAATGTATACTTGTCCACGGACAAGTGGTTTAAAAAACTGCCTGTCCGTACCAATGCACAACTTGTCCGAACTTTTATAAATACAAACGCTAGTATTTCAACATAAATGATTTAATAAATACACTTATAATGTTATCTCACAAAATTACTAGCATACTTTTACTGCAAATTCATGTTCAACATTTCATAAAACCTCTTCTACAATTCTGAATTTCTAAATGAAATATTTTTTTAGTCTGTATTTACTTCGATATAGACTGCAATTTATTTGGGGAAAAAGTAATTTTTTAGACCGTAATCACTTAGACATTGGAATTATTCACTTATCCACGGACAAGTCAACTGGAAAAATACTTGTCCGGAGCAAGAAATATACGACACGGACAACACGGACAATTGATTTCGCCAGCCATGACACTATGAACATTGAACTAAACGAGAAACGTTTCCTAGATGTGTAGAATAAAGTTGATTTCATTGAATAACGTATGTGTTTTACAATGCCGCCTGTCATAACAGATGGTTTGTTATTTTAGCAAACATAAGGTCAATACCAATATATGTTTACTGACGGTCTTTATGTATTTATATTGTAACAAATATGCCGATTATCTTTTCAATAGTCTTACATATTTTAAACATGTGTGCCGTATGGGTATATATTCAAATGTGAAAATACGTTGCTTATGCAAATAAGATAACGAATAGACCCTCAAAACATATTTGACCCGACGTGTGACTTTGGTCCAAATGCTCAAATGACGTCACTTTGTAAAATGCGTCAAAATAATGCATTAAATTTTAATGGTTTTCAGAGTATTTTCACCGGCCCAAAATACTGTTAAAAGTCCTTCACAAAGCCCTTCGGCCTGATACAATGTATTTGTCATGCACACTGTTTATAATGCTCCTGGCATTATCTTCAAAGTGGTAATATTGACATAACCAATAGCACTATTTCCTTCTGTGTTCGAAACTTTAAATCTTCAAACATAACCATTTCGAACGATACCAAATTCTTAATATCGCTTAAATAGTCAATTAGACCCAAAATGTCAGACTCGGACACATATATTCAATTCGCCATAAAAAACACCTAAGGTGCAAGACAGGGTATTACATGTTTACCGGGTATAAACATCTAACCACTGCATCAAGTTATGTGTTTGTTTACGAATAAACAATTCCAAATATGGTATGGCGATACAAATTAAAATTTACATTTTTGTATTCCAAGGTCAGTATTTTCTATTTCTATGAGTTTCATTTACAAGTATTTTTTGAACCATTTCATAATATTACACCTTTTTACAGTTTCTACATCTGTAAATACAACTTACAATATTCATACAATAAGTGAATTTAAATACTCAGAAAACTGGTATGATTATATCTCTTTCAGTAAGTTTGGTTTGAATTTAAACTGGTAGAGTTATTGCAAATAGAATAATTAGGAAGTATCAATGTAAAATCGCAAAGAGGAAAAATGCTAATTAAATGTTGTTTAACGAGTTTTACGAACAATCTCTGTGATTTTTATTCAACTGTTTTAAAAACATTAAACACGCAAAATGCGAATATAAACAGACAACTATATATGTGAATAACTTAACATCTAACAACACATCACCACGCTTTAGTGTACTCGATAACCACACCTCCCGTATAATACACAGGATATCACAAGACGTAATTTATGTCATCTAAATATCACACAAAATTTGCACTAACGCCCATTTAATAAACAGGACCGTCAGAATAATGAAGACATGTGAAGAGGGACACATATCAAACATTAAGGACGTAAACGTACTGGCACATATAAGCAATAGCATCTCCAGGAACAAGTCATCAACGTTATTGACTTTTGCATACTTAACAAACCAGTTCCACAGCTTTGTCATCCAACAGTTTTGACGTTTTAATCGACATAGGATACGTTCATTGTTGATATTCTGCAGCGTCGAAGTTACGTCGGAGATTGTTGTTTGCGACTGGCGATTCAGATGCGGACTTGTGCGCCTGTTTGTTCCATTGTTCATACCGAGACGCTTGCGTCTTGACATTGGCGATGGACTCCTCTTGGCCACACTAAAAGTGGAGTCTCCTTTGGCGTAGGACCTATTTACAGCTATTTCACAAACATTATCCTGGTCATCAGCGTTTTTACTTGCATAATTAAATGGACTTTGCATGCACGTACTCTTTTCCAAATCTTTGCAATTGTCTATCCACGTGATGGTTCCATTTTCTTTTTCAGAGTTATTGTTGTTTGTCATGGCATCACACTTCATTGAAGTTTCATGATTATCAGGCTTTAGTGTTTCTGGATTTGGAACCTCATACCTATTACCTGTTGTAATATTTGCATTACTAAAGCAAATCCCGTGTGTTTCTTCTTTAGAATCAATGTACACATTACTGTCCTCGGACATATTAAAACTATCAAACCCTGAGTCAAATGTTTCGTCATTGTCATTATCGTTACAGGATGACGACACACTAGTCACGTAATCATTGCTGGGTGTCACGTGACATGTACGAAGCTCATCAGGGTCATTAGCAAGCATGGCGTAAGCTGAAGAGACGAAAGTGAGGCTCTCTGTAGGGGGCGTGTCTAAATCTTCATCGCCGTCGAAAACATCCTCGTTACCCAGTTCTATGGCTTCTATCTCACCTGAATAAGAAAATTACATAGCACAATATCCACAATATCCACTGCTACAAAACTAAACTCAAAACGGCTGAAAGGAAGGAATATATGCATTTGGTGTATACTATGCAACACATAATGCTTAAGATATTTGATGTATGTAACGTCATAATTATATTGGCGTCTTGAAATAAAGCATTTTAGTATAGTGTGAAACCAATACGAACAATAAACACTAGAAAGGGAACTTTATAAGGCTATGTTTCAAATTGTTTGCGAAGTTATG
>Ga0224511_10001422_pt1 | contig 14430 bp, 8 predicted proteins | sample SF_May12_sed_USG_2_FD_169988 | JGI IMG/M metagenome (GOLD analysis project Ga0224511, IMG submission 169988) | Sediment microbial communities from San Francisco Bay, California, United States - SF_May12_sed_USGS_8_1 | ecosystem: Environmental > Aquatic > Marine > Sediment | place: USA...
TGTAGATTCTTACAGAATTTAAACCAAAAAAGAAACATATTATAAGAAAACAATGTTAAGGAAAGGAAAGATTAATTTAAGAAAAACTAAAATACTGGGCACGTACGCAATTGATCTATCGACAGCCCGCCAAAAATGGCGTCAAACTCCAGTGACAGCTTATATTTGTCTTTATCAAGAATTAAATCTAAAAATAGTTGAATACACATTACCCATTTGCTGATTTTTAGTGGCCGAATTTTTGCGTACACTTTGAGTTAAAATAATGTAGATTTAAGAGGTGGTTGATCACGACTTTGTGTGATACAAATTAGCATAACAGCCACACAGAAGTGTGTCAGAAGGATTCAGGATTAGCTTACAAAAACGTCATTGTCAATGTTGTGTTTTTTTAAATACACTACTAAACAAACTGCAAAAAATAGCCGAAATTGCGTACACGCCCAGTATACCTGAAATAGACAGAAAAAATACTCCTCCCAAGCATAACACTTGGAACTTCAAGTGAACATTACATGACATAAAGCACTTCCCATAACGATCCATGAATTTGCATATCACACTAAGCTTCAACATAGACCGTCTCTGTAAAACAGCCTCTGTTTTACTTTTTCTTGTTTCCAAATATGTTTAAACTGCACCTACACATGTATTAAAAAATCCGTTAAACCTAGTTCACACTATCCCAGCCACGGTGCGTCCCGGTTTGGGCATCTGAGACAACAAGTACCACAACCATTGCGACGCCAGGAAGAACAAATTAAATCGGGATAAGCCGTGTTCAACAATAGGGACTTATTCCGGGTAGAATCGGGACATCATGGTAGTTTTTCTGGCATGATCCGTCTTTCGACTGCGAAAGCGAAGAAAACCCGCACGATGCGGTTAACCGAGTTTACATTTGAACAATGTCCCGGCCTCGCTAAGCCTGTTGTCGTGGTTGGCACCAGAATCTAAACCAGACGTACCGGGGCTGGGTACATGGGACAGTGTGATCAATGCTTTACGAATCTCCCAGCTTCATCCCGGTCCATCGGCATCACATTACCTGGAGGCACCGGGATATACACCGGGGCGATGTGAATTAGGCTTAAGTCATTCACAACATTATGTACTATACGCGTATAATTTGAAAATGTAGTACAGTGCTTTATAACAACCTATTTAAGAAATGTTATAATAAAAAGCACCATAATTTTTTTGAAGTGGGTATTTTGTGTTTTCAGGAAAAATAGTGCCCTTTTTAATTGAGGAGAAAACATGTAAAAATTGCGTTAATTTCCAAGATATTAAAATATTAATATAAAACTTAGTAGACTAACATTAATCACTCAAATAATGCAAATCATATAAAAAGAGGTTATACAAACTCAAAATCAAGACTTAGTAGGACGGAGACATATTTCACCTAGCATTCCAAACAGCTACGATATTGGCCAATATCATCGCTACTGGCGACGGCTACAGCCGAGAAATAACGGGCTGGGACGATACGGCCAGCAGCCGATATGATACGTATTCGATACGGACCTTGCCGAAACGATACGTATTCAATACGATACACAATTATATACTCGACTTAAGGTTTAAAAATCAAGAATATTGAATTTTAACAACAAAGTGGATGTTTTGGGTTGATCTATACAGTGAATCCAACAAATAATAATGCTTAAGCAAAATGATTATCTGTGTAGTGTGAACCATTGTTTTATTAACACAGTATTAGTTCAACATTATTAAGATCAAACTCAATATGCTTAAGTCTTTTGCTTAAGCGTATGAAAGTCAACTGTGAGGTTATACGTCCACATGTATCAGTACAACATGATGACCGTATCGGTACGTATCGGTTGATTTATGTATCGATAGTGTACCGATATTGACTCTATCGTCCCAGCCCAAGTTCCTAGTAAGAATGCATGTGTAATTAATACGTTTCTTATATACACAAAGGTAATTACCTTGTACTTTATGAGTTGGTTTAGCAATTACATGCGTATTCCAACACGTACTGCAACCTATTTACATATAATGATTTATGTTCTTAATCATTGTGTTCTCGAATTGCAATTGGCAATAAAAAGCTCTAAGCGCTTGTTTATTATACATATTTGTTAACCCATGATTTAAGACATTATGTCGTTTAACATTTAATAGTATAGCATGTCATCATACATTTTTAATTTACTTAAACATCTTTGTTTATTCTTTTTTTCAGAAAGACATACATCAATACACAGCATCGTAAAACTATCTATAACCGAATAGTATGGAACAATATTGTTGTATTTATGTGAACACAACCGCTTTAATAACAGGCCGAGCCACTTGGTTTAACCACTTCAGACCATTGTTTTCTGGTTTCTGATGTTGTTGCGATGTATTTGTTATATGCATTTTGGCTCAAGAACATTTGCAATTGGAAAAAAACAATTTTGTGAAGATACTTTAGCATACACATATTTAAGAAAAAAATACATGTACTACGTTTTTGTTTTTTATTGCTACAAACAAGCAGTGACAAAGAGACACAACAAATTATCAAACTAAAAATACATATTCAAAATAAATAAAGTTTTAATCCGTATTTTATATAAGTTAAATTAAAAACATGCACATATATACACTCGTATTTTCTTTCCCTAGAAAAAGAAAAAAATTTAAAACGAACTTGAAGATTCCCCAGAATGATAAGTGACACAACTGTATGAACCACTTCAGTAAAAGGGGAACTTTAGGGGAAAATCTGTGAAATTCTTTCCTTTACATGTTGAAACAATAACAACATCATGTTTTTACAATGTAAATCAGAAGGCACAAAGGGACAAAATAACCGTCATTTTGAAGGTACGAAATGCTATGTAGCCTCGTACGAAATACTAATATAAATATTACAAATAAACAGAATGTAAAACTCTAACTGTGATCACTAATGTCATATTTTTGAAAATTTATGAGTTTAACCTCTGACCAAAGCACACTAAATATAATCTTCCTAGTTTTTGCCGCATCAAAAAGGTTATGGAATTAAATAAAAAAAACAGTAAGCATAGTTTAAAAATAGCGAACAGAGAAGACAAGACGTTGTTTATACATCCTTCACACTTTCAAAAGGGGAAATACATACGGGATTGGTATGCGGAAAGCACAAAATTAAACAAAAAAAGGGGAAAAATGCGAGCAAATAAAAAACACTTAACAAACTGAGGATATATACAACACATGTATTTATGAAAAAAACGTATTTAAAAAAAGCCTCAAATCAACATACGTATGCTGTTTTTTAATCTTGTTATCTTAAACTGGTAAAAATTATAATATTGTTTCAAAGACTACTGATACTTCGTTTCAAAGAGAATTAATTTTAATCCAAGTTTACATGTAAGGTCATAGACTTAAAAGAACTACAACACATACTTTTGGGTTGGAAATTACTTATCTTAAAATATAATTTAGACATGATTATCAGTAAAGAAATGTTGAATGTCTAACTAAAAGTATGATGACAACATATTTTAAAAGATGAAAAATGTATGAAAACCGAGATAAATCTTTTTGCTCGTCCCATGGCCTAAAAAAGAGTTTTTTTCCCATTTTATGCCCAAACTGTTCTCTGGGGGCTTTAAGTGTGCACTTATATAATAAGTTCTACTTTTAGCCAAGGCAATTGTGGCTTTAGATGTAACAAATGACGCCCAATTACAAGAGGAATGTTTGTACATACACGATAGTTGTATGTGTCATTAAACACACCAAAACCCTGCACTGAAAGAGCGCCACGGTTTAAAACTTCTTATGTTGATTTTATTTCTCACAGCATTTTTATTCTGACCCATGGGAAATCTTATAAAATAGTTTATGTTAATAACTATAAACACTGCATGGACGCGGATGAGAATAGGATGTTGAATATAAGGTTGTTTCCAACAATTTAGGGGTGAATATCGACGGCCTTTATCTAGTTGCCATAAATGTTTTCGGGTTTCAGTATGGGAGGAGCCTTCTTTGTGAAGTCAATCTGGACGTACTCAGTAGGCTCGGCCGCTTCTACATTGAGAGAAGAGCCTTGTGCCTTATCAGCGGAGTTTTCCTCCTTGCGAGTGGCGCCTTTTGTCTTGAGGGAGGAGCCTTGCACCTTGTAGGCGGGGCATTGTGCCTTATCAGCATAGTTTTCTTCCTTCTTGAGGGAGTAGCCTTGCGAATTGTCGGTGGAGTCTTGTGCCTTAACCGCAACGATGCTTGCCTTCTTTCGGGCAGAGGTTTTCACCTTGTGGGAGGAGTCGTGTGCATGGAGAGCAGAAGTTTCTGCTTTGCGAGAGGACGCTAGTGTCTTGTGGGCGGAGACCAGGGCCTTTTGAAGGTGCGCGATGTCAATATCGGCGTACACAAGAGTGTTGTCTGATGCGGTCGCCTCAAGTGCCTGTCAATGGATGGATACTTGTGAATCTTAACTGACACATCCTAAGCAATAAACCAGAATAACCGATAATGATGTAGCAGCTTAAATTACAAAACCAATGAGATTAGGACATCATATAAAGTAAACAGGTAAGACGGCAGCAAAAAAACAATAGTAGCGGGAACAACAAGACAGCTGCAACAGCTTTATTTTATTAATTTGCCTTCATGTTGTTTTAAAACACTGCATTTAATAAGTAAATACACACAATAAAGAAACGACAACACGTTACCTTTGGTGGGTTCTGCTGTTGCCGTTTTGGTTTCACTACCTGTGCGTATGCATCGTCATTCTGAACTGACTGATTGGAAGGACCTGCTTCTGCATGGTGATGGCTTGTTTCGTTTGATGTAGCCACAGCAAGCATCGGTTGCAATGTACCTTTTGGTTTCACAACTAGTGCGTAGGTTGCATGGTCTTGGGGAACATTCAAAACTTGGAGAGGATGCGGATTGTCTGGATTGTTTTTATAAAAAAATATTAAAATTTAAACTGGTACTTCATTTAAAACATAATAAAAACTTTAAGGGTTTGACCTCTACGTTGTTAACCAATAAAACAAAATATCAACACAACACTTATTGTGTTGAGTGTTTTTAATTATTTAATGCTCTAACAAAAAAATTCTTCAATAATACAATTTCATCGAAACATATAAACACAATATGCAGCTACGCTATTGGAGTTGACCTACGTCTACAGTTTAACTCAGTAAAGTTGAATGGTTATAATTATAGTCAATAATGCGCCATAATTAAAAGCTCTTAAGAAAAAACTCATCACAGTCAAGAAGTCATCACTGACAGCATTTGAAGAGACCACAAGTGCAATGCAATTGCCTTATAAGTACGTATTTCTAAAAACGGCTACACATAAAAGCAATTTGTAACGAAGGATTTTTCAAAATATGTTATGCAACTTAATCATTATATATACATAGTTTAAATAATTAAAGAGATGTTTACACACATACCAACTGCTTTACTGGCCCTGAAAACAAAATATAAGTAATTATAATAATAATAATAATAATAATAATAATAATAATAATAATAATAAAAATAATAATAATAATAATAATAATAATATTAACAATAAAACATCATCAACAACAACAACAACAACAATTACAACAACTACAATAAAATATTTTAATAAAAATAATGATATAATAATCATCATGAACATCACCACCATCACCTCCACTACCTAACACTACTACATGTACACCTGTCAAACGAACGTTTGTTTAACATGCAAATTGTTGTCTGATTGTTGTTAATATTTTAAATAACATAGTAAAAAAATATTAATTTTACGTAACCAAAAAATATATATTTTTCGTGTGCCATTGAACATTGTTCAAAACCATTTAATATGTCTTTACCTTACTGCACTCGGAGATTTTGGTTTTGAATGTTTTCTTTTTCCTGCTGTAGATTTGCGATTCAAGTTGCCTGATAATAAAATACTTCTCATAATTGTTATTTTACATTTAAATTACATTTATGCATAACGGGTATGGACATAAGTTTATGAGACTAGCATTGTGGTCATCCTGACAAGTTTGCTTTATAAATCAACATTAATGCAATCGAGGCAACAGAAGTGAATCACTTAAAGTGCATTCTCAAGTTTACTTAACTTGACTAGAGTGAGTTTTACTCCATGACCTTAGCGACACTGTATACATTTCTAATTATAGTGCAACTTTTCAATGCATATCCTTAACAGATGTTTTATTTCATGCACACAATGAAACATTATAACAAAATCAACACCATTATGTAGGGAGTTAAAAACCATGTTGCAACACACATATTGTCAAGCTTTTGTGTTTCATTGCTTATAGTAAAACATTAGGTGTTAATGCTTATTTAATTTTTTATCTATTCATATGCAAATTATGCTTCCTTAGTACTTTCTATTTTCTCAGATTTATCTTCTGAACTACAAGATCGTTACCACCTTATCAATGTGAAAATTGTCTACAACGTACTATCCCTAAAATTACTGGTGATTTAAATTAATATTTTTATCATAAGGCTCAATGACGCATTATTTAATAAACATAATCATACTATTAAATTGTAATCGAGATTCTGTTAAGCCAATATTCAAATACAAACATAAAACTGTTCATTGAATGGCAAGTCAAGAGGTAAACCACATACGTGACAACAGAAAGAACGTTCCAACTGCAATGGCCAGCACAAGTACCGCCAGCACCATTCCCAGCACAATAAGCACCACATCATCTGACACGCGGCTTGACGTTTCTTTCTTTGCTTCAACAGTGTCATTCCTATCTGATGAGCCTGTAACTTTTAAAGTATCTGAAATAGTTGACGTGAAAAAGAATAGCATCAACCATGTGCTTGTAAGTATGAAAATACATCATTTTGTTACGGAGAAAACGGTCGTTATATTCTGTCTCATATAATAAACTAGATTAATCTATAAAATGTAACGTAAAATTAAAATTAATTTAAATTTTACAAATATTTAATTGAAATAGCTAATTAAAAATGTTTATTACTGACTTTCGACAGTGCATTGTTAAAGTAAATAAAAGCACACTTAAAATATGCATCCGAATTACCTGTTCCTGTCAATGTTATGTTAATCTGATCAGATCCAACCGAATTCCTTGCAGAACATGTATAAGTAACAGACTGTCCCGCGCTGACATTGCCAACCAATATGGGGCATGATACATTTTTGTCGCAAACCTTTACATTCTTCCCCCCTGTACTCCAGGTAATGTTTGACAAAGGACTGCTGTCGGCAAAGCAAACAACATCCCTCGTACCGCCAGCAGAAATACTAGTTTCGTTGGAGGAAATGTTGACTAATGGTACATCTGCATCATGTAAAACACATTAATTGCAAAACGTTCACAAAGATACGATAAAGATAACTTCTTTTAAACAAACATTTTTACGAGCACGTTGTCTATATTCAAATAATGTGAAATATTGGAATATACATCACCTAACACGTATGTGTTGATTGATTTGATGTATGTCATTAAATCCAAACTATATTATAACACAAACTTACAAACATATATTAACTATAGTTCATTTAGTATTGTAAAAAAGTTCTAATTGTATTAAAAATAGAATTTTGTATCACATGAACAGTGATTTTAGATTTTGAACTGAACGTTTCTTTTAATGTTGCATGTGTTGTTCTGTAACAATCTGTAATGCATGTTAGGATAAATAAAGCTATTAATATTGTGAACAACAGATGGTGTGGGATCTAAAAAAAGTCACATAAATCAGTTGTTTTTAACAAATTAACAACTTAACAATGTCAAGATATAATAACAGTTTACATTATACGTCATTTAGTAATGTGGTTCGTTTAAGTATGACCTTTGTCAGTTCGGGCGTTTTTTAAGAATGTGTGAATCATACTGAGGACCCTTAAGCTTTATACTGACCAGCCAAGCAGACCCACCAATGTACGATGCCGAATGATGTGGTCCTAAGACGTTTATGCAACTATCTTGCTGGTCAATTTAATGCCATGGGGCCCTAAGCGAGAATCGCTTTTTTTCATTTTATACCGGACACTGTTTTGAGTAAAGAAATATGCTATTGACTGAGAACAAGTTGCTGTTTAGATGAACTATAATTTATGTGTATGCAAAACATATTGCGCACTCTACAAATTGGTGCAGGAATATACGCGTATTTAAACAAGTTGTTGAGTGTCATTCACCCGGTCCTTACTCGGCGTAAGAGACGGCCGGTTCTCCGGTATATAGTTTAGCCGGTGGGTTGCGTTGAGAGTTGGGTTATTTTTCACTTTTTGATGAGGAGAAATCACAAGTGGGACGTTCTCGGCTGGTCGTGGAAATGTTTCTTGTCCTAAGTTTCCAAATGCGAGATCTGCAGTGTCGCATTCTAGTAAATAACATAGGGCATAAAATTATGTAAAATACGAATTCTTTACTTATCTCTGATTTATAGAAAGTCTGACCAAAAGTAAATAGCATTCTGCCTTTAAAATCGACCGAAAAATAAAACACACTATGTTTTAGATCCACACGAACAAGCAAAATGTTGATTGAATTTAAAACAAAGAACGATTTAACAGTATTGTAAATGTAAAATTAATAAGTATTTATTTTTATCATTAAAATGCATAAACATAATAAAAAGTATACAGCATAACAATTTTAAAACGTCATGGTTTTTATATATAAAATGAAATATTCAAAAGGACTTAAGGATAACATGTTTACCAGTAATGTTCGTTTTCGTAGCAGCCTTACAATTCTCAGCGTAGTTATCAACGCGCACCCTTGTTTGAAGGATTGCGTTACGGCTGGGGAACAACGAGACATTATACACCTTATGACTCTTATCAATTACACAGGTATAATTTTCGTTTGACGCATTACATCCTCTTCCTACATTTACATTAGGGTTTGCAAAGGCAAGAAAAAATAAACTATTCTCATTGAAAACATAAGGTTTAAATACTATTTTAAGTTCTTTATCATCATCTGAAGGAAGCTTGCAAACATGGCCGTCACAAGGGGAGAGATCCTTTGCATGTGCTGTAACAGAAACCGCATTGAGAGCAGAGTACAACATAAACATAAAACGTAGCGTTTTGTTGTTGTTTTTGTTTTGCATACATCGTTAACTGCTCTGCTTTATAATCATGTTTAATCAATAAATCAATTATAATATTGGACGTTTATAATGTAAATAAAACTGCAATTTCTTTCTAACCCTAACCCTATAGGTAATTAGGAATTTAAGTAAATGTTTAAATATGTTGCCTGCATTCTGTGCAACATTTATTTCATATGCTAGTGTATACTTTAATCAGATAGCTAGAACCTATTTTACTGTTTTTATTCTATTTATTAAATTAATATTTTTTATGCAAAATTAATTGGCAGGATATACAAAGATTAAAGAAAACAAAACTAAAGTACGCATTAATTGTTGGCTTGAAACACAATAATAAACGTGTTACAACAAGTAGTTTTTATGATTAGCACATAAAAATGTAAATCAGCAATTCTTACAGTAATTAAACAAAAGACAACATATCCATAAAATCCAAGGTTTATGCACCTCCATGATTTAACACCATCATCAGGCAAACACAAACATAATTTTATGTTAGACCTGTGTGAAGTAAGGCAGCGAGAACAATATATGAATTTAAGCCGCAACTGTATACAATAAAACACTCCACACAAAAGGAGGAAGGAGGAGTGTATTTTCCGGAAAACTTGAATTTAAATACCATACCAATGTACATGTACAAGATATAATACGGTAAAAATCCCTACATTGTTTTTTTTTTGTAATTCCCCTTTTTTTCCAACTGCGTACTTTTAATGGATGGACAACATTTTAAAAAGGGGCCCGACATCAGATTAGTCTTAATAAATTTTATCCCGCAATGCAAAACCACGCTGGTGTATAAATACTTATGTATGTTCTGTATAAATAACAAACAAAACAAACACACAAATGGCAACAAAAAAACAGTATCTCATAAGTCACAGCAAATCACATTTTCTCTTATTCGAATATAAGGTACAAAGCACAGGACTAGGTACAAGCTACATCGCTTATATACATGTACATTAATGAGTCGATATAACAGCATTTTGTTAATAATCAGTTTTGCAAGCAGTCAGTCATTTTCTACCATTATTGTTTATGTTACCCAATATATAATAGAAAAACCAGATATATAAAACAATAAAATACAAAATGCTTTGATCTCATGATCGCTGCCCCGGCTAAAATATCGCCATCTATCATAAACATTTTATTACATTCTAAATGTGAATAAGAATGTTAGGACGAAGTCTTTTGTACACATGGATGCATTCGCACATGTACGCATACACCAGTTTTTAAGAATATTTTATTATTTTATGTAGATATATCGCAATACCATCTCACATGGATCGGCCAGAAATATGTTGGTTTTCATTCATATTTATCTTCTATCCGTGACCAAATCACATGTCATCCTATGAATAAAATCTTGGGTTTTAAAACAAGTGGTGAACTATAAAAAAAAATTTCCAGCGTGCAATAAACTTCAAATAATGCCACTCAGGGAATAACCTATGTATGTACCTCCTTATACATGTATGGGCTGTGTATCTTATTTACGCTGAAGCAATACCAGCACAGAAGGGTGGTGCTTAACAAGTGAGAAGTGTATTTATACTTTATAGGCGTAGTTTATGAGTAGTGGTATGGCTGCCATTTTAAGCAACGAGTGGGGGAACCCTTATTTAAGGCTGTTTTAAAAAGATTAAGTAGTTCACTTGTAGGCGTAGTAAATAAGTGGAGAGCTGGTTATACAAAACTAGTAGTAGCTTACGTATTTTAGCATACTAAAACAGACACAATTGCATGTTATAGAAGTGTATGTATATGCTGATTCAATTTAAGTGTAGAATGCTAATAAGAATGATAAAAACATTTACAATTGCACGATCCAGAAGTTGTTTGGCTGGTTATCATTAGAGGACTGGCTAATAGTTTCACAAAAAAGCTTCGTGTCATACTTATACATGTATTCGCATGTGTCACACACGCAGTCACGACTGCACGCGTTAGTTGCAGATGTGTATGCGCAGTGATAATTTTTGGTATGCGTTTTGCTTTTTTCACGCACATTTCTGGGGAAAAAACGCACAGTTTCAAAATATGTGCGCTAAAAAACGCATTGATTTTCGACAACTTAAAAGAAGTAATTTGAGAGTGGAGAAATTCAAGAAGGAGAATTTATCAAAGTTCTTGAATAGCATGGCCTATAAGACTGTGACTTCTATGAGGGATTGTGTTATGAAAAGAAATTTTATGTACAACATGAATAGATTTTATTTTGATAAAATGCATATGCTTTATAATCAAAATAAATCATGTGGGAAGTCGTGTCAAAAAACATTGCTTTAAAAAACGCATTGTTTTCCAACATGTGAACTTTTTATCTCATTGTTTTGAAACGAATAATTATCACTGTGTATGCGTATCTTCTAAGTTCATGCAGATGACTTGGTGTCATTTACATTCAATAAATGATTGGATCATAACTGAAGTGTATCTAAAGCAACATATATTCACGATTCAAATGTGAAGCCTATGTGCAGACGGCTCCGTGTTTCTATTAGAAAACAAAATCCCAGCGATATTGAAAACAGACCCAGTTAATTGCGCAACTATGTACTGCATAATAATGTAGGCGGAGTTTAATGATACATAATAAAAACCATGTTTACAACGAAAGAGGGTTTTCTATTTTTGAATATTCATACACTGATTGTTTGGTTGCGTTTTAGTTAGTTTGATTGCATGTATTTGTTAAACAACCGTATACTTCTGACCATTGACCGGTTTTGTCATAGCATTTTGCAATTCCGTTTGCAATTTTATATAATTTAGTATACTTAACATACGCTTTTTGTAACTATTTGGAGGGATATCACGACACAGATAAACACACGACATTAAAGTATGTTTTATATTAGATCAATTTGTCTGACAATGTTTCATCTTTTCTTTAATATAAATTAAAAAGTTGTTCAAAGAAAGAATGTTGTAAACAATGTAGACATGTCAAGTTCAGGGGTACCATGACCAAAAGGCCCGTAAAAACAATACCAAGACGCAACAGACATTCAGAAAAAATATTTTTTGTGTGTTTTATTTAATTCTTCTTTACATTTCACCGCGTTTGAATAAAATGTTATTGTACATGCTTGATTCGTATTGTTTTGCGAATTTTATTATGCATGTATTCATCATCATCATCATCATCATCATCATCATCATCATCATCATCATCATCATCATCATCATCATCATCAATTAAATAATAACTAGTATCCGTTAAGGCAGTTTGGCACAAATAAATGCTATATAACTTTTTTGTGTTTAAGCGGCTATTCATCAGTATTTATAGACATCGTTAGTTACCGAAAACAATGATTTAACACAGAATCACATGTATAGAAACAGGGCTTGAAATAACACTACGTTCGATGGGTTTGTTACTCACTCAATGTCTGTGTTTGCAGATCAATGTTGTTATCTAACTGTGAATGTGTCTGTTTAGTTCGGGTTCCTTTAAAATTGCATGTACCCTTTAACTGAGGAGGAATCGATGTCCTTTTAGGTTTGATAATGTCTTTCTACAATATGTTTGGCATAATTTTCTTTAAATTGATGGCTTGAAAGTTACTGCTGCTATCTTCTAATACCGTTTCAATAAAAACATATAAACTATCATTCAACCAGAAGTGTGTATCTTCGACAACAACACTCCATAATTACATGCCTATAGGTTAAGTCTAAACGTGATATGAATATAAATCAGTCATATTTTACCCCACATACTTAGGATATCATGTTACATAATTTACTGTCACTTTCTTTAATAAGTTGGTGATTCAACGAAAGACAATATAAATCAAAATTAGAAGGTGCTGACAGAGTAATCCCCCTTTGTCTGCAAGTTGACGCCGATAGGAAACAGTTTATAAAGCTGATGTGATTTATTTAAACGGTCTTTATCGTGCATGCCTACCAACTAACCATTAATTATTTGTATAATTATGATGTATTCTGTCACATCCTGTGTGATGTGTATGTTGTTTGTTTTTACTTTTAGTCTGGCTTGGACCGTTTGCTTAATTTGTTTTATCATTTATAGTCTAGTATGTAATGGGGAGGTAATGGCTTTTTTCAGTAGATTCTAAGAATATATGAGCTTGATATTTAATACCATTGTTGACCATTGTTTAATTCGTAGTGTCTTAGAATATGTAAGCGTGTCATATTAAACAGATAAGAAAACAGAGAAACAACGACTTAAACATAACCCTTCTCATGTTCGTCTAAAAATGTGAGGAAAGAATGCGTTATAAATAATGTAGAATTTGTACCATGTACCGTTGTTTTTAAACGCGGTAAAAGAGTAACGACATATTTTTAAGCAAACTATAGCTATTATAACAATATTGTATGTTTTATTTATATTTTTCAAGATGCTTTTTATAAGTGTTTCTTGAGACCGCATAATAAGCCACAACAGCAGTATGTTCTGTATACTAAAGGAACTAAAATAACAAAAGGAAATGCTAAATTTCCTGACAAAAATGTTTTTTGGACCAAAAAGGTAAATACACAAAAACAACAGAGCAAACATAACTATATTTGGCAGTTTCTCATATTTACTGCAGGAGGAGCATATTAAACATGTTAACTGGTGACATTATTAATGATACGTGATTTGAGATATTCATTCTATAGATTTTCATTAAACATGTACATATTGCCAATAAATATTCCCACACACACATTGTGTCCTTTAACGCACAAATACATGTAACACTTCCAACGCCCTTTTACTTCGACTTCTGTTTCCAATAAAAACGATCTAAGTTGTATTAATTTTACAGAATCGCTAAATCATGGCATTTGGAAGAATTGGCTGATGTTTCAGAACCATGCCCTTAACATTTTTATCGAATAAACCTATTATTTAAGAAAATAAGCACACTTTTTTAAATTCATAAATTGTGTTTGTTTTTCGTGTGCAAAAATCATATAAACTGCAAAACACAAACCGTACTTTAAACATACGGTTATGAATTGTAATCACCAAATACAATCCGATTCACTATTGGAGCATAATCTTTTTACAAGAAACGTTACCATAGTAACGATTTTTTTTTCAAGTTGTAAACATACACATAAACAATGAACAACAAACATTAAATTTAGCAACATTGCGAAAGGCAACACAAACAGCATTTTTGGACAATTCCTTTAGACCCCTTTGCATATTCCGCGTGCATGTGGAGTCGTGTTGAAGTTGTGTTTACATGCTTATTTAATACACTTCCAGTCTTCTCAGTTGTACAAATATCTTCATCCAACTTATTTTCAAGGCTATAAATCTATGCC
>Ga0224511_10001423_pt1 | contig 14429 bp, 7 predicted proteins | sample SF_May12_sed_USG_2_FD_169988 | JGI IMG/M metagenome (GOLD analysis project Ga0224511, IMG submission 169988) | Sediment microbial communities from San Francisco Bay, California, United States - SF_May12_sed_USGS_8_1 | ecosystem: Environmental > Aquatic > Marine > Sediment | place: USA...
AGGGTGACATTTGTGAGGAGTCTGGGTATTTGCAGATAAGGTACGTTTGATAAGGGCATGGACATTTGTGGATGGGCTGGAGTGATGTTTGTGAACGGGAGTGACAGTTAATGAAAAAAGTGACAAAATGGATGTAACACACATGACTAGTGTACAGCCAATCAGATACATTGGGCTAAACGCATTTAATACAAGAATTGAGGTACCAGCATGCCAGGTTTGTCTTCTCTTTTTGTCCAACCTTTTGGGTCTCAGGTACTCTGTGACAAGACATCGGTCTACTGGGGCTCGGGATACAATCAGGAATGAACATACTATCTGCTTTACCATATTGCACATGACTACCGAATTGTGGGGGAGGGGAAAACACATACCTCTCCTTTGTCATTGAACCAGAGCTCCCGGTGCAGTCTCTCTGGATGGTCTAGCTTAGCTTGAACCTCTTTGTCGAAGACGATTTCGGTGCCGTCTGGATCAGGTTCATTCTCATCATCATCCTCATCACTCCGTATCTAAAGGATAACAAGGCCACTCACTCAGCGCGGTCACATCATAAAGTGCATCATTTAACTCAATGTAAAAACATATCGTTGCTGGTACAAGCTGGCTCTCCAATAGCCGCTTCTACACATGGCCATTGGCTATGAAAATATATTTTTTTTAAAAACCTGTTAGTAAGTAAGCAAGAAAAATTACTTGATGACACCAACAAGATTCCATGTCTCTCTTCTAAATAAATGGTGAGCCTTTGAGTTTACCTTATTAATATTCAGTCACGTGGTGGCTTTGCAGAGATTAAAACATGTGAACATACTGATAACCCCCTCATCCAACTCCTCACCACTCCATCTCCCCATGGACTTGCTAGCGATATAACTAGAGCCCATCATTCCTGGGATAGTGGACTTGCTAGCGATATAACTAGAGCCCATCATTCCTGGGATAGTGGACTTGCTAGCGATATAACTAGAGCCCATCATTCCTGGGATAGTGGGATAGCTCAAAAGTTTTCTAGAGCGCTTGGCTCAAAATTAAAAGATCCTGGGTTATTCCGCTAATGCTGAGCACCCACTGTGAGAATGAGCTTATCACATAAATTCTACTCCTACCGCTCCAACAAGCCTCAGGCTTCAGGAGTCCGCTAACTAGGATGGCCAAAACCCAAGTAACTAAATCAAATTAATAAAATACCTCTCCCTCTTCTAAGTCACTCTCATCTGTAGCTTCCCCCTCAGATGAGTGCTCGTGGTCATCTGCCTGACCTCCTCTCATACAGGCACCTGATACAATAAAACTGAGATTAGAAACACTCAATTATCACACAGCACCCTTGTACATCCAAAGGATCAATGCACATAATTTTCATCAAGCATGATCACAGTGAGGATGATATTACCAGACAGAATCTTCAAACGACCACAAAGAAATGGCAGACCTCTCGGGTAACAATTGTCCAAGCTCCGACTAGGGCAAAGAGCGGTTGGGTCGAGAACAAACCTCGGAACCCAGTGCGCCTCTGCGGCTCTAGCATGCTCATTTTGTCAGAAAGGGGATGGGAGGGAGTCAGCACCCAGATCTTCCCTTTAGTTGATTTTAGCCAATCCCACTGCTCTATATTCAGATTGATAACACTCACAGAAGTGTCGAGCGGTTCGATCAGGGTAGGAGTATTTCGGCTTTCCCTTTCGAGCTTGCGTTGCACGCCTGACGATTTTATCAAACTTCTTTTCCAGAGACAGCATCTTTTTAGTAGCTTCCATGTGACCGTTCTGCAAGATTACATATAATAATCTCAGTGGGACATTTCTCTATGTCTCAAAAGCTTGGACACAATGGAACAGCAGGATAGTGGTTGAGCGGTTGCGAAAACCTGGGTTCCAACCCCAGCCACGACAGGCTCTCATTGTGAGTGTGGGCACCTCACATTTATTCTAGTTTAAAACAAGAACAAGCTTCACTATGAGGTGAAGCAATGATACCGACCAGTTGGTGTTCAATGCAAGGCCGTAACGAGTACACAATAACATCGCTTCACATCGGCCCTGTTTTTTCACAAAATTTGCAACAGCTTGTGACCTCAGTCTTTTGGACCCTATAGCAAAACCCTATCACTTTTTAATTTCATGTAACAGTCATGACAAAACAACGATGGGTAATCAATTATTCCCAGGGTTGCAAATATCAAATCCAATTCAGTACTCGTTACCGTTACTCATTACCGTTACTGGTTCCTTTTGTCGAATGGAAATGGTAACGAAATCAGGAATGAATTTATTCCTTTCTCTGAGAGTATCAGGTATTTGTAACTAGTATACAAAAACAGCGTATTGGTATCGGAATATTTGACACAAAAAATGAGTTTTACCAACCCCGGTTATCTCCCACTACAGTAACTCTTCAGTGGACTTTTTAATGGAAAAGGTCTCAAATCTGAGATGTTTCGAAGTGCTTCTAATAAAATGGCATAGAACTAGTGTCTTGTACGTAGTTATATTCTATAGTGTTTGTGAGTGGTTGAGTCTAGAACAGCTTAGCATACCTGAGGATTGCGTCTGAAGAAACCTCCGGCATGGGTGGATACTACCCATTTATATGGCTGCAAGTGAACCTGACCATATGCCCGTTTCCTCTCCCTGTTCGCCAGATGTTCTTGCAAGGACACAGCACTCGAAGATGGTTTGATCTGTTCAGAAACCTTCTCTATCTTCACCTCACTGGTACTGTGAATTAGGCGACATGGATAACACAACATTCAGTAATGCGGGGGGTGGGGAGGGGGTGATGAGTGCTCCCATACAAATAAAACAGTGCAAATTAAACCCTGAAGCTCACAATATCCAGTTCAAACATTTTTGATAGAACACAATCTGGACAAATGTTTTTAAATTTTGCAATTTCACTTTTCTAAACACCTAGCCAAAACAGGGGGTAACATTCCCATGGACCAGCTCGAGTAAAACTTGCGATAGTATACAAATAACTCACCTGTCCGGAGTGCAGAGCTCACTACTTTTACTTGGCTCAGGTGATTTCTCTGTGGGTAATATCACTGGTGTCCTATAAGGCAACAGCAAGGTCAGGTCTGAACCATGCTTGGACAATGTGAGGGGATTTTGGATTTTAGACGATCAATCTGCTATGGCGCCTTTAAGCAATACTGATTAAAAATGATATAATAGGAATAACTTGACTCAAACAAATGTCATTGAACAACTCTGTAGACAAGCCCAGATTCATACAAAATTGTGGTCCAGATACTTATATTCCCAGTTCAAAAGGTCACAAAAGATAAGTGGGGTTCCTAGAAGTGAACATCGAAAATGGTGATTATGCTAAGGTTGAATGCAAAACTAATAGCGGGATAGTCCAATGGTAGGGTGCTGGGCTCACAACCAAGACAACCGGAGTTCGGATCCCGTTCAGGATGGGGTTCTGTTGCGAGTAGAGCTCTTCACTTAAAGCCGTTGTAAAAAGATACAGGACTCGCTACGAGATAGTGTCAAAACGGTGAATCTATCCCAACAGCGCCACCATAATGGTGAAGTGTTCAATAAAAGAGTACACGGGAATGAAGCTGTCTTCCTTATTGGTAGGGTCCTACGTACCAGAGTGGATAATTCTTTTTGTTCTGTTCATTTTGTCGCTCCCGTTCTTTCTCCAGCTCCTCCGCAGTTGGCTTTCTGTCGGCAACTGTAATGAAATTGAAATGATTTTATCAGTAGTCAGTTTTACGGTTAATCTCATAGTCTCGGATACGCAGCAGGCGAGGCACTGGGTTACACTTACCCTCCACCTTAACACTACCTCCGGTCTCTCTAGTTCGACTTGGTGATGCAGAGTGTCGGACACCTCTCGGTCGCTTCTCTGCTAATGGCGCCGCAGTGGCAATGTTCTCTATGCGGGGTTTCCTGTCACGGCTAGGCGAGCTATGCTGTGGGGTTCGCGGAGCCGGTGAGCCACGCTGTAAACCTCCTCTCTGACGATCGTTCTGCCAACCTCTCTGAGAGTTACCACCTCGCCAGAACCCACGTCCTCCACGCCCATAACGATCTCTATCATCACCGCGGTCAGGATAGCGCCCTCTGTCATCTCTCGGATAGCTCCCCTCCCTTCGACCCTCACCTTGTGGCCCTATTTTATCCTCATATCTGACTCGCTTGTTAGAAACGTCATCCAGTTGACGGTTGCGTTCGCGACTTCTGGAGCGCCGTCTGTCATTGTTGCTGGGGCCTTCCCTGGGTGGAGCAGATGTGGCTGATGTGTCCTTAACCTGTGACATATTATTCAGCATAGCCATCATCATTTGCGGTGTTATAGCCCCGCCCTGCTGCGCAGTTTCCCCCGTATTGTTGAAGTTACTGGATCCCATATGAGGCTGCGAAGAGTTCATTGATGTCTGGAATGTGTTCGTTGCACTATTGGGTCCAGACATATTGGGTTTACACTGAGATATAAATTGCTGAAGAAGCGCTGGATTCATATTAGCAATCATCTGCATCATTTGCGCAGGGTTCATCTGCCCGGAATTGTTCATTGCTCCCATGTTAATCGGACCGGCAGTCATTCCAAAATTCATTTGTCCTTGAGACTGGTTCATAGGTCCCATATTCATCATTTGGCTGTTGTTCATTCGGGGTTGGTTCATTTGATTGTTCATCAAACCATGGCTCATTTGGTTCATCATGTTAAACATGTTTGGTGGCATGGCACTGCCTTGCATTTGACCTGGCATAGCGTTGCCTTGCGTGCTGTTACACTGCATGGGATTCCCTTGTGGTGGCATCAAAAATGATGGTTGCATGTTATTAGACATCTGTTGCTGGTTGTTGAAATTGCCTTGGTTTTGCATCATAAATTGTTGCATTTTTCGGAGCTGTTCAGCCTACAATATTAATAATGTTGTACATGGAGGCATGATCGAGGTAAAAGATTACTGTGAGGCTATTTTACTGTTTCACATATTCGACCAACAGAGTAATGGTGTATGTACGGAGAGGGTAACTCAATCTTCTAAATAAAAAGTCTAGTAGGGAAATGTTCTGACCTAATTACTCGACTTGATCCACAAGAGATGATCAGATGCAAAATGACGATGTTTATAAACAACAGCTTCTAATAATACACCATACTCATTGCCGGGGAATCTATTACGCTTATTAAAATTACCCATAAGCCAGTGTTGAAAAAAATTAAACAGTGTAATGTAATACTTTAGTTCAGAGGTAAGAGTTTTTCAAATTAATGGGAAGAAGAATAGCTTAAGTCATTTTATCAATTTGGCCAATTGAGGCAGCGTAGTGCACAACTCAGGTGAGCAGCTTTTTTCCAAATAAACATTGTTACCATTTGCATATTGGGTGGTCCTCCATTAGATGCCATGGTGTCTTGAACTCACGTGAGCACGGCAACTTGAAGGTTCAAGAATATATACCAGACTGAGCTAATAGCCATTAACTAGAAAGTACAACAAATGTTACGCGTCAACATGTTGTGAGTCTCCTGACTTTCGCTTTGACGAGTATCTGTATGCGTTTTATGGTCAAAATAGGAAAATCGTATGTTGTAATATTATAAGATAGGGAGACTCAGTATGAAGGGTTATGCAAGTGAATAATCTGCAAATAGGAACTGACATAATGATGTTAAACTGCTGTAGCGATGAGGTTTACTTCACATTTAGAGTCTACTGTATCTGCCAGTGTAACCCTGTAGCTCGCCTATATTATACTTTTATACTATATACACCGCAGTAGCTGTAGTATCATGCTTTATCACGGAAGCTGATCCCAGCCCATTGATTCATTCTTAATAATTTCCTGAGAGTGAATCGTAATGAAGACCTATCTGAATTGGTTAACAGACACTGTAACGCTGTGAGACAGGCCAGCACTGGGCTGGGGTCAATGATCCTGATAGAGTAACCTTAAGCCAAGGGTTAATCACTCCCTAACTCAGTAACTGAGAGTGTGATTACGAATGTGACTGACTCTGACGGTGAACGACCGAACGTAACTACGAACTACCAAGGTAACTAAGCAGCTGAACTAGTAGTGCTAGTGGTACCTTACTGGTTACTTACGAACTTTGCCCACAAATCACTCCCTAAAAATAAATTTCAATGATTCACTAAATGATGGATTCAATTTCAAATCATTTCAATTCAGTTTTCGATTTTCAGTTTCAAACACCATCAATTATCCAATAACTGAATAAGCATTCTGATTCAATCAATTTATTCAATTCATTTCATTGTATCAATATTAATAAACAATACCACTAAGTGACTAACTAACTGCTAAGGAGTAAGTGACTAGTCACTAACGAATCAGTCACCGAATCAGTCACTCACTCACTGTCAGCGTCAGCGAAAGACATGATCAACGTGTCGGTTACTCAGTCCAGTGACTCAGCCACTCACTGAGTGACTGTGAGACTGACTGAGTGAATCACAGTCACACTCACAGTCACTGACTCTGAATGAGCGAGTGAGTCTGAGTTAGTCAGTGACTGAGTGAGTGAGTGACTGAGTCAGTCAATGAATGAGTCCATCATGATCATCGATGAGACACGGACACGAATGATACTGATAGTGCCATACCATGTCCATACTTATGTTATGGTGAAATCTCAACCAACAACCGAACTTAGCCCAGTACTCACTGAATACTGGATGCTAGCTTGACACCATTTACCGAATCAATCAGTTGATTTCACCAAACAAGCAAAGCTAAAGAACGGAACCTGGCTTAGCGTTAGAAACGTCACGGGTTCAAGTCGCTGTTGGGAGGCGGTAGATCATAAATCCGCAGCAAAGCTTGTAACTCTTTTGTCCGCAAAGCCTTATCGGCGGGCATAGCCTTATCGGCGGGCATATCTACCCGCCAGGAAATTCTATCAAACTAAGGTATAATATTTGGCGTGAAGTTATCCTCCCCTCTTAGAATAGCTAACTACATGTCTATGATCTAGGTATCTAGCCGGTTTCGTGGTCTCTCTACAAAGATTATAATCTTTGGTCTCTACATAAATCTTTGGGAGTGGACTTCCCTCCGGCGTTGAGAAGGTAACTGCCCGCGACTATATTGGGACGAATAACTGGACTAATCTTCCTTTCTGTTTTAATAACTGTATAAGTTATAACTCTTGCATGATATATTCGAAACTTTCTGTGAGTGACACGATTCTACTTCTAGTCTCAGTCTCACTCTCAGTCACTGAGACTGAGAAAGTAGCACTAACACTAACTGTGTGTGTAACTGTAACTGTAAGTGTAAGTAACTAGTAAGTAAGTACTAAATTGTAAGTAACTTACTAAAGTAGTAACCAACTTACCAAGTGAGTTACTCACCCCAGTAACACTAACAGTGAGTAAGTAACTACTAGTACTAGCACTAGCAATAGTACTACTACTAGTACTACAAATACAACTTTCATGATGTTTGTGATTTGTTTGATTTTAAGTTTAACAACAACTCGTTCAGTTGAACTGAACCAGTCAAGCGCAGTTGAATTAGTAAGTAAGTTACTAACTTAGTTGTTAGTTAGTAAATAAGAAGAAGCTTACGAGTTACGTTCGTTATATAATATTATATAATATATAATTATATAATATTACTTATTACCCTGTAAACAGTGTTAGTGTTACTAACACTAACACTGTTAGTGTTAGTGTAGACTGTGTAGTGCTCGTATATACCGTAGTCACCATCAGTAGTGTTTCACTAACTTGGTGACTTACACTTACAGTGTTACATGTATGTGCTATCAATGATTTGGTTAAGTTACTATTTACTAGTTAACTAAAAGCTAGAGACTAGACAGTACTACAACTACAAGTACTACTAATAGTACTGTTATACGTATAGCTAGTATTATAACTAATAACTACTATGACTCTAGACTAGTCTAAATACATAGCAATGCACATGTGCACATCATATGTATGACTATGTCATCTGTTATCTGCAATGTACTCAATATGGTCTAAAACTCTAATTAGCCAAGTTACTTGCACTTGTTCGAATAGTTACTAGTACTTCCTTATCATAACGGTACCATTGTGATCATCATGTGTGAAACGATACATGATACAGTTGGGTTATTTACAGCCATTGAGTGATTGCCATTAATCTAGACACACTACAGTCTGACTCTGAGTCTACGTTTACCGTACACTCGGTCTATACCTAACACTAACATAACAGTAACCATTTTTTAATCGGAACGGGTCACAAATAGATTATGGTATCTCGCAGTAGTATTGCACACTTTGTATATAAGTTTAATCGGAAAGATTACTATGACGTGATGGCTAATTCGTGTAGCATCATTGCACATTTGTGTATAATGCTGGCAGTAATCTTTACCCATGAGAAACAATACTGGTAGCATGAGTTTCTGTTTGCTGTTCTGGGATGAAAATTTCAACTCCCATCGGGATGTATGCATTTCCTATGGTGTAAGTTAGAGAGACATCGATCAGAAACTAGAATGCCTAAATGAATCAAACTCTATCAATTTTAAATATTGAGAAACCATAAAAAATTTTGACTGTTTTTATCAAAAGCCAGCAACTTAGCCAACCATCCTTACACATGAACTCCTGCAAATCACGTTTCAATGATGGATTTTTACGGTGATATTTGTAGATGGGGTAGAATGATCTTTGTAGATAGTAGGGACATTTGTAGATAGATTGTGTGATAATATTTTTGATTGGTACGGACAGTTATTCGAAAAAAGGTAACATTAGTAGATGTAGCACTTAAAGATAAATTCAACTGAAGACCAATGGCCTCAACTATAGAGCAAATAAGTTGCTGTACCCTGAGGAGACTCCTAATGGTCTCCAGTTAACAGAATCTCCCTGATGTTCTGTAGTCATAAAGAGCTGACTTAAACAGGCCGATCACTGTATGCGCATGTTTCGTGGATTGCACTTGCAGCATCTGTGCGAAAAGTCATTGTCGACGCTACCCAACTTAGTTGTTGTATTCATTTGTAGTTTTTGGGGACCAGCCGCCAATTCGTGGCCCGCCTGTATTGTACCACGGTAAATAAAGCTCCAGGAAAACCTTCTGCTGCTGCACAACCCCGTTCAACCCATGCGACAAATGAAGGTAGATAAATTCATCGTAAATGCTTATCTCAGGAGTTAGGAATCTCTCATACATTGCGTTAATCTTTTTTGGGATAAATTTAGATTTTTACTTTATCTTAGGCACCCAAAAACATATGAATATGACATGTCCTGAGTTTTACAGAGGTTATCCCAGTTTTGTACAACATGTTATTGAAAATTGAATGAAACTGCACATATACACCTAGCGTAAGGCTTTGTATGAATGAAAACCTAAATGGAGAGAACATTGATTACTATCTGTAAGTTGTCCTCTGGTTGATCTCGTGTTTGCGATCACCTCTCGTGGACCAAACCATTGAAAACCCATAAGCAACCCAATTTAACTTTACATTTGTTGATTGAAAGACCAACTACTGTACAGCCATTGGTCTTTTAGTTTGTTGCGTAACAAGTTCATGGTCAGATTTTGTATTAACTCTTCCTCTGCTGTGTTGTAGAAGCAACAACTGTGTACAAGGTGCCGGAATATTTTGGACATAATCCGTTGACTTATTATGATTATGAAGTGATAATGAAGACAAACAGACTACCCCAACCATCAAATAAAAAATGACTTCCAACCACCCTTTTTGTTTCTTTTGAAGAATATGCGTCTGTGCTGTGAATAAATTTTGTGCCATAAATCTGTATTTGTGTTCTCTTGTCAGGTAAGACTGAAGATTGCGGGTTAAAGGTGGATGAGGGAACCAGTATGACAAAATATTCACTCGCGCCTAGTGCCAGTCTCTAAAACCGTTCCTTGTGTGTGTCATGGTACATTCAAAGATTATACCAAGATAGGGCACGAGGCTTATTTTCCGAATGATACCGCCAAACTCCGCTGGGTCTAATGCACGATCTGTTGGGTCTTGGTAGGGGCTCTAGTTACAGGGGTCTGATATACTCCGTTGCGTTAAGTGATTCAATCGACAGCTAGATCACGCATGATGCCAATGTCTTTGTGCCGTCTGCATCCGGACCAGAATATGATGCTTATAGACAAAAGTGAGCTCGCTTTCTCGTGCAATTGGCTTGCAATGTATACACGTATGAACGACAAAAGTATATGCTGTTGAGTTGCAATGTTAAGGTGAGGTCTCTAGTGCTGTTGAGCTCTGAGCCCCTACAAGACCCGATTCGTGGGCACTAATCGCCATTGCGTTTCGCGGTGTGTAAACCAGGACAATTTACCGGGCCCGTTTAGATTCTCATACAAACTAAAGCTCATCTCCTATCTTGGTATAATCTTTGGGACATTCTGTAATAGATCCAGTTGACTCCAATTTACTCCTTTTACAAGAACTTGTTTTGCTGAGCCCAAACCCATTTGTATCCATCTGTACATGAATTAAGCCATAGATAAGTGATATAGTGAGATATAAGAAAGATATAGTGACCATAATCCTGGCTACAACCCTGATATAAGGACATCTTAGACTAATTTCACCACGTTTTGAACACGAATCCCCTGCCTGTTATTCCGCCGCATAATCTATGTAAATCATATGGGCTCGAGTGAGTGGATTACTACAAGGTCAATTATGACTAGCTTTGATGTATGGCTAATTTAGCTTGACCCAAATATAAATCTACGCCCTCTGATCTCCGTCCACTGTGATGAAGCAAGAGGGGGCGAGTTCATAAACTGTTTCATGGCTGCCACAAAACAAACGAAAACCACATGCTTTCTTAGGGATAAACAAGATGTAAATGAACTCTAAACTCTTTGACACCGCCATGATTTTGTATTTGTAAATGCATTAGTAAATATACTTAGCCAGTATTAATTGTGTGTGCTTATGACGGTACATGTACTCAACCACATGCATGTCATACATGTATCTATTTATTGTCGAGGTTTTTTATACACTTAGTCAATAATAAAATGAATAACGACTGACGCCCCCTTATGATGCATTCATTGATGGTTGAGGGATTACCAGTATCTAGGGGGCTTTACTTCTGTTTTAATAGATCGCCGTCAAAAGGGCATCAAAGAAAATTTAAAAACATGCTGCATATTCATCAGTTTTCTAACCACCAATTTATTATGGTCAGGCAGGCACCGAGCACCTGAAAATTCATTTCCATCTGCGAGGTCTGTTATGCAAATTTTATGAAGGATCGACAACTAGTTGTCTTTCATGCGCGGGCATCCCATGCAGAAACCTGAGCGAAGCGGAGGTCAAAGGAATGAATACATATATAGACATATGTTTGGTTTCTTCTGTGACAGCCTTTGGCCAATTCCAATCATTCCAGGCCGGGTCTGGATAAAAAATCACTTTGTCAGTGACCGTGCTCAGATGACATTGGCAGGTGATTTAGCTGGTACCTCTTATAGAACAGCTGTCGGGAGCGGTGCAGAAATTGGTCTACTGAGTTTTAGGCTCAGCGTTTCCCAGGGTGCATCTCTAGGCAACCTTCTGCTTGCACCCGCGTGCCCTATAGAGAAAATAACTCTACGGGAGAGCTTCCTGTATTTAACACCGAGATCCGAAACCGACGAGGGTGTTGCGAAAAAGAAAGTTTTTGCCCGAACTGGGAGTCGAACCCGAAACTCAAAAAGTTCAAAACCCCAGTACACTACTCTCTAGGCTATCGAGATACCCTAACTGGTACTAACATTCAGTTACTATTAAAAACTACAGCCTCCAGTGGATTCTCCAAGCATTCCTCTGTTAAAGGATCAGTGGGATAGCTCCGAGTGGCCGAGCTCCTACCGCTCCAGAATAAGCCTCAGGCTTGGGGGGTTTTCTAAATAGGACACCCGACCAGGGTAGACAATAAGAAATTCACCACTTCTATGCTGGAATAATCAAAGTAGTGAGTGATTTTTTCCAACATAAATGTGCCAAATATGCCTTCCAGACATACCTTGTCTTGGGTTGACAGTTACACATAATCTTGGGACATTGTAAGCGTTATCGGTTCCACAAACTGGGTTCTGTCTGAAAACCATATTAGTGTCTCCGTACTGAACCACAGACAGTGAGAATACAGATCATCAGACCCTCCTGTCCAATGGCAGTCAGCAGAGTGCAGTGTCATCGAGGGCAAGCTGGTACATGCAGTTAAATCTGATAGTTCTCATGCAGATCTTTCCAATGAGTTCCATGCACTGTGTGAAGCCTGTGTGTTGGCATGAAGATCTATGCTTTCACCAAAACTCCTCAACCCTAGCTAAAGCGAGCCACACCCTTGGCATCGAGTAATAAATGACGATGGCCATCAGTACATTGCACTCTCAGCCTCAGGAATGGAGATACAGATCAATAGCTGTAAGATCTCCATTCATGCCGGTCTTCCCATAATTCTATAGTACCGCATACAGCACTGAGTTATAAACAACTCATCATAGCACCAATGTTATGTTATTTGTTGTATGGTAGCTTTTCCAGGTGTCCCAGAAGCCTGTTTGATGCACTGAGCAATCGGGTAAACTTTAACATGGTGACGGGAGGGGATGTATGTCTCCGCAGTCTCACTCTCTGTACCTGACAGTACAGACTGTGATTTCTGTAGGATAAATGAATGAGCATTCACTGTCAATCAAATCAGGACCAGCATGAATCTGCAAATTCAGGTCGAGCGCTTTAACCTCTGTAAACCCCATGGTCTCTACCCCACTCCAACCCAATAATAATAGGAAAGCTGCTTACGAAAACTGGAGGTAAGTCCATCAGGCGATCACACTAGATCGGTGAAGGGCTGCGCATGTCACATTTGTTGATTTGACAGTATTTTATCATGCAGGTTTGTATCCATTTAACAAATTCAGAAGCATGTTCATTTTAACAACCTGTAATTGATATCCAGGTCGGCTTTGATTATTCTTCCGTCAAAGGAAAATAAAATTATAAATACTGTGGAGTTGAAGGTGTGGTGGTTATACGGCCACCATGAGGCGTGCTCACCTTATACTCAGAGTGACCTGGGTGATCGCTGTCTGTGTGGTTCAGTATGGAGATGCTGAGATGGCCTTCAGACAGAACCCAGTCTGTGGAACCGATCATGCTCACAACGCACCAAGATCACGCGCTACTGTCAAGACAAGACAAGGTTTGTGCAGCGATTTTATGTCATGGCTCAGCTTGTTACAGTCTCATATTTGCCTTTCATTTTTATATGTAAGCCTCGTTCGTTTGGTGATAGGCCTGAGCTATGTGCTATCTGATTGAGCTGTCGTTACAATGAGTGTCGCCGTTACCGTAACCTATTGCAGAGTCGTCTTCCCTCTGATATAAGCAGTGAAAATCGCTATGATGACTGTGAGAGTGCAAGGGTGTCAATGAACATTTAATCTTTTTACTTTATTATTACTGGGTCCTGTGACTTTGCTATTGATGATTTCAGCTAGAGTTATTTATACCAACAAACCATATGCAATGAGGCCATGATTGGAAATATTTCGTACTTACAGAATGTGAGCATCTGTGTGCTAAGTTCGACAACTGTCGCTCATACCAAGTCTCCGGACAGAAGAAGAAATGCCAGCTGCTGAAAAGAAAGGCTGGAACATGGGCAAGGAGAATGTCCCCTAAAAAGGGCTGGACTTACAGGGAGAAGGTAATCCTAGTGAAATAAAATGAAATTTGGCTATTCATTCCAGCGAAGTCACCACTAGTAATGTCGCCTCAGCTCCAGTCGATAATAAAAATAGGCCATGGTTTAATGAATATTGGGTTCACACTTTACTTAATGGATAGCACACTCGGCTTTGCTATGAACTGTTGCTCAAAGGAATACTGGGCTCACCATATTTCTCTGAATCTTACAGCACACAGCGGATGACCCGAAGGGTTCCTGCACCAAATTTCCCTTTGCCAGTAAGTCTCATTTATTTGTAGAAGATGTATGCTGCATATCCAATAGCCAAATTGTCACAATAACCAATATTCACGCGTACACTAGAGCTTAGCCCCCATAGTCAAATGAGAGCCAAACAAACTCTTTGAGACAAAATTCTCAATGTCTGAATCGTGTTGATCGAGTATCATCTGTGTGTTAGACGCGATAGTTCGCTGTTCCACTAGTTATGACTATCGATTATTCACTGATGGTGCTGATTTCAGTGTTACCAGGCGCTTTCGGCCAGTGTAGCTGTTGATGTCATAGGAAGGGTAACTCTAGTTTTTTTCAATCTTTCTCCCTGCAGATTACAGGTTAAACCCTGACTATCAGGATTTTCCATTCCTCACAGTTTGTGGCATCATCGGGACTTATCAGTCAACACGATATGGATGGTGCTTTTATCATCACCTGGGTTTTTCCCGACTGAGTATTGTCATAAATTCAGGTTCAGGTT
>Ga0224511_10001424_pt1 | contig 14427 bp, 7 predicted proteins | sample SF_May12_sed_USG_2_FD_169988 | JGI IMG/M metagenome (GOLD analysis project Ga0224511, IMG submission 169988) | Sediment microbial communities from San Francisco Bay, California, United States - SF_May12_sed_USGS_8_1 | ecosystem: Environmental > Aquatic > Marine > Sediment | place: USA...
TGCTCATTATGGGTATAGTGTTATCTGATGTAACTTGAATTCATATGAAAAATACTATATCAATATTTTTCAGTTATATAGTTCAGGTAATGCCTAATTACATTATACCCCGAGTTTTCTTATAAATACTGCAGTGTTAAAAGGACCCACATGCTCCAACTCAGACATTTCTCGCATATTATGATTATGACAGAAGTCCAGTGTTCATTTCTAATGGTTTAGACACTTACAGAAGCTTACTTCAGCAGTTTAACTTATTGAAGCCTCTTGATTCTACACAATATTATTATAAATACAAGTGGATTTAAAGTTATAGCTCTAAGAAAACTTATTTTTCTGCAGAAAAAAGGTTTTCTCTCCAGATAATGAAATAGAAATTGTGTCGTATGAGTCTTGTTAATTGAGCAATTATTTATTGCAACATGGTGTATGCACTTGTTTTGTGAAGTGGACAATCAACACTACACAGTTCCTTAAGTGGATGTCTGTATAGGATTTAAAGTGTACTTTGATTTGCTCTTTTAACAGCTATTTATTCATAATGCTATCTGATGATGCAGAACCATGCCTAATGCTTTAATTCATTGAAGCTGTATAGTGTAACATCTAAAATTTGAATAATTTAGTGTAAATGACATTTATCTTATTTTATTTTGCAAAGTCTTGGTTTTTATCGAAGTGAAACAAAATACACATTAATGTACAATTACAAAATTTATATTCCAGCTTCGCGGGCGAAGTTGTCAGCGGCCTCGTCAATAGCAAAGATTCGGGGTCAGGCGAAGAACGCCCTGTACCCGCAGCCCGAAGGAACCCTGGGAGAGCACATGCAGAAACACGGCACTGACCTCGGAGAGGGATCATTGTTCGGTCTGTGGGCAACGGTGTTGCTTTTAAGAATTAGTAGTGCAGGGGCACTGACCTTGGGGATGGGTCATTGTTGGATCTGTTGTAAGGAATTATTCAGACAAATCCAAACTGTCAGATCTTTTGACATGTCTGACTCTGACAGATATGATCAATGTCTGATTATTGTTTTAAAGATTTTGTTGACAAAATACAAGGCTGTCAGAGAATTTGAGACTGATTTCTAATAAGTGCTCAATAAGTTAGGCAATGTCTAATATTCATACAGGGCTGTGAATTGTCCTTCTGTTAATTTATTTTCATGGTTTTTGTTCAACTGTTTTACCTTATGAAACTCTGCTTGATGGAAGTGCCTTTCCATGGTTGTATTTTTTGTAATGTTTTAATAATGTATTTTACAAGAAATAAATTAAGCATAACTAGAAATGCTGATAGCTTGACAATCGCGACAAAGCATTGCCTTAAAGAAAATAACATTAAAATGGTCGTTCCTTGATGGATTTTTTACAGCTTCCTTTGAACTAAAATTTGGGAAATTGGATTGGGAATACAATATACTTTTTGACATTTGTGTGAAAAATGTGACTGCCCACTGACTGGAGTTGAGTAGGTAACCTGACTAGATGGCATGACCTAATTAGTGTTGATAACTGAAAATGTCAAAAAATATAAATCTTAAAACATAACCAACATATGATTCCTGGTGGTAAAAAGTCTAAGTCAGTTACATAAAATATATAAACCAGACCAAGGTATACATGTTTGTTCATGTTACGCAGGTCAGAGCCTGCAGGAGGCTGGCGAGTCGTTCAAGCGTCTCGGGGAGGTGAAATACTCGCTAGAGGAGAACGTGAAACAGAACTTCCTCGAACCACTCTCCCACCTACAGACCAAAGACCTGAAGGAAGTCAACGTGAGTCCACCTGACATCACTCGCAACATTGATTATCATAATCCCTTATAATGGGACATTGTTAATAGATTCAAGGGGTTTTTACTTTGTTAACCAGAGGCCTTTTATAGGCAACTTCCTGTCAGAAATACTTATGGAAATAATGCAGTGTTTTTTTAATTTGCTCTTGTTTGAGGATTTGATTCCCAAACATGACTACATTCATGATATTAACCACCCCCAATTAGAAGACCTAGGGCTCTTTCCCTTATCAGCTAAAAAGCCTTGTGATAAGGACTAAAGGACTAAGATGGCGTAATAGAATACAGGTAAATAATAAAGAATGCATGATTCATGATAAAACATTAAGAAATTTTTACGTTGCCTACATCTCCATTTGAAACTAGGTTAAAATATTACTTCCTTTTTCTGCAGCACCACAGAAAGAAGCTGTCTGGTCGGCGGTTGGACTTTGACTGCAAGCGAAGGAAGAAAGACAAAGGTATGTGTAGTGTGGGATGCAGGTACGAGTTGAGAGGTGAACTTGATTAATCAACCCGCTCTGTCACCACTCACTTCCTTACTGGCAAACCATGAGCAAGAAGTCAATTAGGCTTAAAATATGTTGTGTATTTTAAGTAACCTGGACCTACATGACAGTGACCCTACATATAAAGACATAAAAATGAATAAACTGCTTATCTGCCAAGGCTGCTATTTATGAAATTCCATTTTATGCAAAACTTTCCGGACTCTATTTACTGTATCTTTTTCATATCAAATTTGTAGTGATTAATAATTTTTGTTTATTCTGACCAGGAAGCCATGTTTAGAGTAGTTTTTGCCTGTTTAAAGAGAACAAACCCAGATAACATCAGTGCACTAATTTCCACATCCTCCAATCACGGGAACAGTAACACAAGTGTTCTGTGTAAGAATGCTGTAAAATCATTTTTATTTGTTGTTCTATTTCATGGGTAGGGCAATCCACGAATTGAGGATCCCAATGAAATATTTATTCACTTGAGTAATATTGAGTGTCATATGAAATCCACGAATTCATGTGTCCACGAACATGTCTATCATCGTCAAACCAAGAAATTTTGTGCTCATGAAATTAAATGATTTCACAGTAATGCAATTATCAACTTATCTCAAATTCAATTTTATGCCTAAGGCAAGTTTTTTAACAATAATAAATTAAACAAATTTAAACAAATTTCACTAGTGTTACTGTTCCAGTGATTGGAGCGGTATTTTTATTCCCTTATCTGTTTGTATCTTATCCTCAAATAGTAAATCTTTTGGGATGAACTTATTAAAGGGACTTAATCTGATAGTTGGCTTAAACTGTCTGTTTTGAAACATTAACTTACATCTGTAAATTGTAGCACTGCTCCCAAACATAATTTCAACTAATTGTATGTGTTTTTGGAAATGTGATATTTTAGTCAAACTCTGTATGCAAGTTGCTATAAAATTATATTTAACATCTTGAGAGCAAACATTCAGAAATCATATTTCTTAAACTGTCTTTTGTGATACAATATATAGTATGATGATAGTATGATAGGTTAGACATATTTTCATTTTCTTTCTTTATGTATCACTATTGTAAATGTTATAGTTTAAACTAATTTCTTTAAGTTAAGGTCAGTTGAAAACAAATTATCCCAAATTGATCCCTCTTTACTGCTCATATCTGATGGAATCCATCTCATTATTAATGAGTTTTGATAGATAGAAGAGTTAAACCAGTCCTACCCTTAAAATGTCTGTATAATATAGAAGTAACATGACTCTGGACCACCTATTTTGAATTAGCCACTTGTCAGAGGTGGTGGTTATAGTAGCCTTCATGTCATGTCAATAAGGATCAGCAGATATGTGAATAATGTGTATTTGATTAAACCCTCTAGTCTAACCTGTATGTTTTATTCCTCTTCAGGAGGTAGGTTATGAGGTTACTGGTGCTTTCATCTGTCTGTCCATGTGTCTGTCTGTGTTGAAGTGTAAATATCATTATCGCATGCCTTCACAGCATTTTACTATAAACTTGGAAATGTTTGTGTGGTGAAATTTCCGTGCACATACAACTAATTGAGATTTGTGCTATATTTAAATTGGCACAGTTCTCAGCCTGAACAAGAAATAAATATATAATTTTAAATAAAGGTTTAAGAATTGCCCAGGTTTTTTATTCACACTGCTGGTGCGCAAAATGCACGAAAGTTAGACCTCACAAATATTCCTAGTTTGACAGTAATCTGTGACTATAGCTGCCCTGACACCTCACCGCTTCACTAGAATGGACCTCTCTCTTTCTCTCTCTCTCTCTCTCGATATCTCGATATCTTATGGCTTCCACAGTAACCACACTGGTCTGATGGGCGGGTAATGAATATTGCATACTGTTTATGCAAATAGTTTGATGCCTTTGCATAGATTATGTCCCAACTCCACACAGTCCATATTTTGCTGTCGAATCAATTGAGGCTGATTTTTGAGCTTACATATTTCTAGTAGTGTCAAGTTATGCTAAAAATATCAGTATCTCTTAAAGAGTAAAGGCCTTTGGTTAAAAATTAATATATAATTAAATAGTTGTAATAATGTCCCAATGTCACATTAACAAGATCCTTGCATCACAAATAGAAAAAATTTGGTCATGTACACACTTTAGGATTTATCAGAATCAGTGATATTTTTTGGTCTGCGTTTTGCGTTTTTCACGCACATTGCTGGGAAAAAACGCACAGTTTCAAAATATGTGCGCTAAAAAAACGCAATGATTTTCGACAACTAAAAAAATTAATTTCAGAGTTAAGATATGCAAAACAGAGGAGAATTTATCAAAGTTCTTGGATAACATGCCCTATAAGACTGTGAATTATATGAGAAATTGTGTTATGAAAAGAAATTGTATTTATAACATTTTGATAAAATGCATATACTTTATAATAAAAATAAAGCATGTGTGAAGTAGTGTCAAAAACATTGCTTTAAAAACCCATTGTTTTCCAAAATAACGCATTGTTTTCCAACATGTGCACTTTTTTATCCCATTGTTTTGAAACGAAAAATTATCACTGATCAGAATTATGGGTCTATTATACTTTTTCATTTCACTGCCTTGTTATTAATAATGAGCTAAATTTTCTTTGACAAACTTCCATATAAATATCATGTATCAATGGTAAGATTGATTTTGAATTTCATTTAGAAGGATTTGAAGAAATGACAAACCAAGTTTCATATTGGACTTCCTGGTGTTAAATAACATTCTAATCTTTAAACATCTTAGCATATTAAATCATTCAAGATGATGGTCTTAACTCATTGGGAAGTTTTCAAATATTTAAACTCCCTACTTGAAAAACTTATGGTGGTTTTTAATTTGTCAGGTTATATGAATTTGTTATCACTGCTTTGCATAAATGTTCGTTTGCTTTTTTTAAAAGACAACTTTGGGTTTATTTTTAATAAATATTCAAATATTATTATTTTATTTGTAAATCAATAAGTATACACATATACCTTAATTAATTGTATCACTTTATGTTATGGAATAAATATTTTATCCTTATTATGATTTTCCAATTATTTCCCTGTATATTATTTATTTACAAGTATACATGTTCATGTATTGATCAATCCTTTTTTGTAAAATTAATAACCAATTTTTTTTAACAACACTAGATAATTTTGTCAATTGAGGATGGGTTAATTGGTGTTATATGTACATGTAAACAAGATTTTGTTAAAATATTTTTCCTAAGTATTTAATGTGTTATATGTTTAAGATGAATTATATCATTACTTAAATGTATACTAAGATTAGCAAGATTTTATGTTGTTGGCAGCAGAATTCTAAGTAAACCACATTAGAATGTTTATGTAATTTAGCTAAAAAAATTAACTCTACCTGTAAACTATTTCTCATTACTGTTGTAACCAAAACATAGTTTATTTTGGCTAAATTAAACACAAACTTGTAATTTCTGATTTCTGCTGTGAACAGAACTAGAGTAGTCTAATGGCTGTTGGGTCTGAGAGCCATCGAACTTAGTTACTTCTAACCAGACTTTCTGTTTCTTTTTTATGCTGAACAGAAGGTAAATCTCTTTCTTTTTGCTCACGATCGTTCTTACTGTCATCCCTTTATTGGTTTATTGTTTTGTGTAGCAAGTATGCATGCTGAATATCATTCTTTACTTGTTCTTAAGATTGTCTTTTTACCCCTGCAAAACAGAAGTTTAAGAGGGGTATATGGGACTCACTCTGTCAATCAGTTAGTTGATCAGTGATTTTTCTGATTGTTACGATACACATTTGTGGAGAAAACTACTTCCCTATTTCTTATGCGATAACAATGAAACTAAACATATGAAATCTGCGTGAACTGTAAAAGTGCTAGACACATTTAAAGCAAAATAATCAGCACATGCAAGAGTTATGTGTCCTTACACTTTGTGTCAAAGTGGCGGATTGGGCATTATCAGTCACACTCTGTGAAAAGCTCTAGTTATAACCTTATGTGAAATCATTGTCATCAGTGAGTCACTGTTAAAACTGAAATGTTGTATGTATTTATGGTAAACATCAACATGAGGTGTTATGTTTGATAAGCTCCCTTGATATATATATAATATATATAATTTAATATAAACAGACAATAGTGCTCTTTGTGTAGTTTTGAAATGTTAAATAAGTTCTTTTAAACTGAAACAGTATAAAATTGTTAGAAAAAATATTTGTTACAATAAATAATAAATTAATCACAGATGTTTGCATAAAACACTAGTTATTCAGTTATATTCTGAAGGTAGATGAAAAAGTTGTTATGACTTTGACAAATCTGAGCATATATGTGCATGCTTTTATAAATCTAAAATTGCCTAGAAAAGCTCTTTAACAGCATGCATTTAGCGATATCCCTATCACTGTTAGATAGGCTTATACAGATAATAATATTTGTTTTAAAAAAAAGAAAATTATGTATTTTACTTATGATGAAAATTGTGTGCTAATTATTGAAAAGCGAATCATGTTCAGAAAGGAAACATATATGGCTCTTGATTTAATTGTATTGAATAAGATGAAAATAATTATATGATTGTGTATTTATGTGTTATAAAATGTCTGTAACTTTGTATTTATAAAGTAAATTAACATTTTTCGCAAAAAATGCCTTAAAATTTATCTTTTTTTTTCACATGGTTTGTAGGCAGTCTGATTATAACAATAATAATAAAATTATTATTAATAATATTAATAATAATAATAGAAATTAAAAGTATAGTAATAATAATAATAGTAATAAACTTTGTTTGCACAACTTATTTTAACAAGGTTTTTACTAAGGTGGTATGATTATCTGCCCCTGCCCCTATTGCCATGTTGACATGTATTTCTATGTTTCCTTGGATTGTGGCAGAAGGGGCCCGTCCTGGAGGTAAGGTTATACACGGCCCACATGCTGCTGGCGGCCCCTGGCCTAACACTGGCAACCTTCTCCTGGCCACACTGCAGTTTTGGGCTGAAAATAGGGCCATTTTGACCAAAAAGGGGCCACTTTGACTTAAGGCTGCCTTTACTTGCTGTCATTGTCATAGTTATCAGAGTGCAATAAAACTGAATGTGGCTAAATTGTAATGATACCTTTCAGCATTTTAACTTTATTTTAAGCTCTACAAAATATGTATATGTATGAATCCAGACACTTATAAACTATAAGCTGGAAAACTAAGCAAAATATTGTTTTACCTATTCTGTCATCAGAAGAAGACTTTTCCAATTCAGTGTGTATATCACTCTGTTGTATATTGTGTGGCCAGGATGGATGTCTTGACCTGTGTTGTGTCTGGGGTCATGTGACTGGGGTGGTCATGTGACTGGGTCAGCCATGGACCTGGGTCAGCCATGTGACTTGAATGGTCATGTGACTGGGTCATTCATGTGACTGATTCAGCCATGTGACTGGGTCAGTCATGTGACTTGGAAGGTCATGTGACTGGGTCAGGCATGTGACTTGGTCAGTCATGTGACTCGGAAAGTCATGTGACTGGGTCAGCCATGTGACGGGGTCAGTCATAAGACTAGGAAGGACCTGGGCTCAATGTTGGAATGCTTTTATACCCCTCTAATTATAGACAAGCTGCCCTGCATTTTGTTATATATAGCAGAGAATAGTTACAAAAACTCACATGTATATTCGGTTTGGTGCTGGATGCCTTGTAACAAGATGTTAGGTCAATTAAGCAGCAATGATTGACATAATTATAGTATGGCTTTGTTTCTTTATATATTTGATTTTCGCTTAAAAAGTTTCATTTGCTGTTTTAATAAAGGGCAACGATTTTCGAACTTACTTCACAGTTATTGGGCGAATGGCATGATAGTTTTTGCATGAAAATAAGATAAGTAATGGTCACTCATAAAATATACAGTATTTTATATAAAACATAATAAAAGATCTAGAAAATGTAAAAACCCTATTATAAACAGTTATATAAGTGGATAATGTACTTTGCATAATTCCATTTCTGAATAATTGTAATAACCATTATTTTGGAAAATGTTCTAACAACTCATCTTTAATCTTGGGGTTAAATAAAAGAAAAAGCTAATGATTTTTATCTTAATCATCAGTTTATGCATAAAACACATGTACAATATAAAGTGCACCAATACGGCTGTTGTTCATGAAATCAAACATTTTTGATGTGGGTTAATTTTTGTGGTTTATTTGCTTTGTCTCTTTTGTGTTTAAAAAAAACAACTGGAAAATACATTTTGTATAATCTATAAATTAAAATAAGCTTATTTATTTTTGAAATCACATGTGCAAAAAAGACCATGCAAACCTCAAATATAAACTTTTGCACCATTGTTCACTTCTGTCAAACCATTGACCAAATTTCATGAACTTCTTGTACTTCTCCTAAGTTGGACCACGCCAAAATGTCTGATCTCAATGAATGAAGGACACTGTTAGTGTTGAGGAGTGGAGCCTACTGACGTGTGTCTCTGGGCTGTGTTCAGGTTCAGCGATCACGGACGAGGAGATTCGCGTGGCCGAGGAGAAGTTTGAAGAGTCGAAACAGCTGACAGAGACCGCCATGTATAACCTGCTGGAGAATGATGTGAGTTGGAGTGTAGTTTGTTGTGGGATTGTTGTGTTTATATCATGGCACTCAGTCCACCGACCCAGCATCCTTTGGCCCTTATTCATAAAGAAACTTAAGTTAGTATTTTTTACTTAGCCAATGAGAATAAAGGTTACATTAAAAAGAGCCAATCAAAATGAGTGATACATACACATTTGACTTAAGCTGCCCCTGGGTTCATCTGTGCCTCTTGTAAACTAAAAACTGAAATCTTCCTCACATTGGTCAGATGTGATGAACAATTGCACAATACCTGGTGTAAACATTGTGAGTTCTATACAGTCATGTAGCCTCACACATTACTCAATTTATTGTGTATGGCTTTTGAGATTGTGAACAATGATTAGCTCCCTAAGTTGTACTTGAAATGGTCCTAGAAAATAAACAGTTATGCTGTTGATTGAGCCATATTCTGCTTCAAATTCTCATATTCTCTGTATTATAATTAATTGCCTAATATGCAGAAGCCATTTGTATCCTTTTATTTTATTGAATGTTTTGTTTGTTAACCACAACTATGTATTTTTTTTTATTTAAAGAGGATGCTCCATTAAAACATTGTTTTAGAAAACAATGCAAAATGTTTTTCATCCTAACAAAACTCTTCCCAGTGTTAAATGTGAAAACGACTGAAATTCCTTTGGATATGTCACTTCTGAGACCAGTAAACCTCCTCCCTTTCTTCAATTTTAGTAATATGTAACAATCATCTTCTCAATTATTCAGACTTGCTTGTGTGTCTGTTCAGGTGGAGCAGATAGCGCAGCTGCAGTCGTTCGTGGACGCCCAGACGGAGTACCATCGACAGGCGCTAGACATCTTACAAGAACTCGGAGAGACTCTTGAGACCAAGTAAGTCACACAAAAGTGAAGAAACACTCTTGGAAAGTGGCATTTAGAAGGATACACCAACATTATAAAAGTAACTGGCAAACAAAGATTTGGTATCCTGAAATAAAATAAAAAACATGAACTTTTAGGTGCATAGGCATTTTAAAAAATATTTAGAATTGTGAAAAGGCAGATTTGGAAATTGATGTGATTCAGGCTGAGATAATTGAATAAACAATTTTCCATACTGTCTTTGGCACTCGGTCTGGTTCTAACTTCTTATAAAAAATCACTACATTTGCATTTGCTTTTTCTACATGGAAACCTGCTTCTGTCCCTTTAGACGTAACGAGGCAGCAGCACGACCCAAACCAGAGCACGTTCCAAAACGGGTGGCTTCCTTCAGCTCCTTCAATCGAAGTCGAAGCCCCTCACCATTCGAGGGAGGAAACTCATACAACTTCAACAATGCCCCGACATATGCTTCCAGTAAGTAGCCTCCCTCGGTCCAGATAAATTTGGATACTGTGAAATTGGATGTTTTTGTGTTTGTCTTAATTTTACGCTTTTTGTGAAGCAGTTTAAGCGAGAAAATACAACCAGTGCTAAATTTTATACATGATTTAAAAATTTAGAACTATGCATTATTGTTTTTTATTTGGTAAAAATATGCAAAATAAAGATCTCGCAAACATCAAATCATAACTTTTTCAGTTATTGTTTCTAGCAAAAACGTCTGATCTCACAGTCGGTGGCTTTTACTTGTTACCTTGACATGTTAACGTGATGGAATTGTCATGCATTTGTCCTGAGAGGCTTTTTTATCAGTAAATGTGTGAAACTGGAAGGCTTTTTGTGTAAGTGCTAGTCCAAACTTTAAACTCCATTCATCTACTTTACATGTTTATATGACATATTCATTATGCATTTTCCTGAGAGGTGTTTTTGAATTGCTAGTCCCATCTTAAAACTCCATGCAGTACATTGTGTGAGGCGCTTTATTTGTGTTCGTGCTTCAAAATCATGTGCTTATGGATGCATTAATATCCTTTAAATAAAAACATAATTATGCAATGCTGTTATACAAATAGATAACTTAAGATTGTTGTATAGCTGCTGCGATCAGCTCAGTTGATAGAGTGCCTGACTCTGAATGAGAGCATCGCAGCCCAGGGTTTGTGTCGTACGGGGGGCAGCAAACTTTCTCTGTGGTGATAGCCACTAGACAAGGTGCAAAGCCTGGCTCACCCGTCCCTCACAGCTGACTCATGTGAGCATCCAGTCAGTCACGTGCCCAGTGTCGAGTCTAGTACTGGTGAACCCAGGAAGGCTGCTACGGTGGACTGAGATATCATCTATATCAGGGTTGAAACATATACAATTTTTGTATAAAAATGTTTTTGAAGATTTATGAAAGAAAGCAATCCATTGTGGAATATTGTGTGTTGTTCCTACAGTTGAGGACTCGAGTATGTATTCCTGCCAGAATGTCTGTGTACCTTAGTTATGCTTTATGTATTATTAATGAATAATGGTCATCACTGCATGAAGTCTGTGCAACATTAGTCCAAACTCTGTTGTATCAGTGTGCGAAATTTATATTTTGTTCATACCAAAAATGTTCATGCCCTTCATATAATAATAATATTAAAGTAATTTGCTGAAATAAGCCATAAGAGCTACCATAGATGAAATTTCTCTCGCCCAATTCTGTTTTGTGAGCCAGGGGCTTTTGGTCAACTATTAATTTTGCACACTGTTGTATGTCTGGTATTGTAATAGTCTATCGCAGCAACTAAACTCACATTGCCTGTTTAACATGTGTACATCGCTATGTTAAAGTTACTGTATTTTTAGCTCACCTGAGCACAAAGTGCTCATGGTGAGCTATTGTGACCGGCCTTTGTCCGTCGTCCGTGGTGCGTAAACTTTTTTACTCAAACATCTTCTCCTCTGAAACCACTCATTGGATTTTGACCAAACTTCACAGGAATGGTCCCTGGATGGTCCCCTATCAAAGTTGTTCCAACCGTATCAGTTGGTTGCATAAGTAGGTCACAGGGTCAATAAATAGGTTTTCAAAATGCAATTTTCAAAAATCTTCTTGTCTGAAACTACAAGGCCCAGAGCTTTCATACTTTGTATATAACATCATCTAGAGGTCCTCTACAAAGATTGTTCAAATTATGCCCCTGGGGTCAAAAGTGATCTCGCCCCGGGGGTCACAATTTTACATTGAGTTATATAAGGAAAACTTAATATGACTTCTCATCTTGAACCGCTAATGGGAATTTGACCAAACTCAACAGGAATAGTCCCTGGGTAGTCCTCTACCAAAATTGTTTAAATGGTTCTGATTGGTTGCATAAGTAGGTCACGGGGTCAAAAAATAGGTTTTTAAAATGCAACTTTCAAAAATCTTCTTGACGGAAACTACAAGGCATAACATCATCTAGAGGTCCTCTACCAAAGTTGTTCAAATTATGCCCCTGGGGTCAAAATTGACCCCGGCCTGGGGGTCACAATTTTACATTGAATTATATAAGGAAAACTTCAAATGACTTCTTATCTTGAACCGCTTATTGGAATTTGACCAAACTCAACAGGAATAGTCCCTGGGTAGTCCTCTACCAAAACTGTTTAAATGGTTCTGATTGGTTGCATAAGTAGGTCACAGGGTCAAAAAATAGGTTTTTAAAATGCAACTTTCAAAAATCTTCTTGTCTGAAACTAAAGAGCTTTCTTATTTGGTATATAACATCATTAGTGGTACTCTGTAAATTGCTCCACTGTGACCCTTGACTTTTTCCTCAGGTGAGCGACCTAGGGCCCTTTGGGCCCTTATGACTCTTTTATTATGTTTATTCATTGAAAATGAATATTAGAAAAATATGGTTGATGCTTTACAATTTAATGGCCTTATATTGCTAGGAAGACTAGTGGACAGGCTGGACATTTTAAATCAAAGTTTTTTACAAACTTAAAAACTTTTGACATTTTACAGGTGTTTAAAAAATCCGAACTTAAATTATCTTTCTGAATATTCTGAAAACTTTCATTAACATGTATATTAAATATATTTTCAGCTACTAACTTTTTCATATGGCCAAAGGTTCATGAACCACCAGATTACCTTTATGTATACTGCTGCTTGCTTTATAATGTTAACATGTTCTGTTATGTGGACAATGCACAGTTGATGTATTTTATTTTCAAATGATGTCATTGAAAAAAAAATGTATGTGCACATTTGTTGATGTTGTTTATTATGACAGATGTCATTTAAAACAAGGCTAGACTAACACTTTTTCATTTCATAAAAAATACAGTAAAATTAGTGTTTGCATTAACAACACAGTTATTCAGTATGATAGCTTTCTGCTATTTTCTGAAGAATACTAACAGATTACTAATAGCTGATTGCAAGATTTTCGAACTCTAACACAGTTATACATAATTACATGTATGATATGCTATGCTGACTTCTTTGACGAGAATCTTGTTTTATTTAGCCACCTTGAATGTCCCCACGCCAACAAGTAAGTCATGTTGCACGTTGCTGTTCTTGTGTTAACAGCCGCCTAATTTTCTCTCTCTTTCAGTTTCATCTTGATGCTGTCATTCAGTTTTAATACTGGCCTATATAATGCAGGCCTTTTCTTGGCACTTTCTAGAGGGGGAAAATCTTGACAAACAATAAAAAATCATCTTTATTATTAAGTCATTTAATCCTACAATTTGGGGTGGGGGAGGGATTGCTGTATAAGACATTTTGGAATGTTTTACTACAAAAAAGGACTCATTGTTATAAATAATACTAGTTTTGTCATAGGGCTACAAGAAATGATATATCACAAAAAAGTTTCAAGTAAGTTGTTATCTTTGTTAGGTTATCAGTTTGTTTTAGTGCTAAATTTGGAGTCTTTTAGACTTGGAAAAAGTAATGATGATGAGCTTAGGGAATGAGGTCAAATGTTTAAAATATTCCGACCCTGGGTATGCCTAAGAAAAGGCCTGCTATATTTTGTTGCATTTTATTGACCATTTCAATTTTGTCTTTCCGCTATTTTACATCAAACCGAAACATTAAAAGCTCCTTTATATCAGTACCCGGTAGGTTAGGGCTTTATGTTCCATATCATTTGTGTGTCATTATATTTAGTTGGTGTTTTTTTTAATCTTATTTGTAAAATAAATCCTTCTACATAAAAACATTAGTATACTCAGAAGTTGGATTACTCTTTATAATGAGTAAGCCGATCTTGAAGGTTAGAGACATGACTGCTAATGTGAAAAATTGTCATATTTATATTGTCACGTTGTGTAACACTACTGATGCATGCCACTAGGTCGAGTCTCCAGGCCCCTGCGTAAGACTCTGTACACTGATAGACTCATTGGTTAAACATGTGCTCACTGTTTGTTGTGCTCAATTAAAATACAAACATTTTTTATTTACTTGAATCCAAAAGTTTGCAATTTTGACTGTGTGCGTAAAATGGGAGTTTGATCTAAAAAAAATGTGATTCAGTTAAGTTCAGAGATTGACTGTGTGCATTGGTAATGTTTGTGTGGGGTTGACTTGGAATGATGTGCTGGCACTAACGCCGGGGTTGACTTGGAATGATGTGCTGGCACTAACGCCGGGGTTGACTTGGAATGATGTGC
>Ga0224511_10001425_pt1 | contig 14422 bp, 9 predicted proteins | sample SF_May12_sed_USG_2_FD_169988 | JGI IMG/M metagenome (GOLD analysis project Ga0224511, IMG submission 169988) | Sediment microbial communities from San Francisco Bay, California, United States - SF_May12_sed_USGS_8_1 | ecosystem: Environmental > Aquatic > Marine > Sediment | place: USA...
GATCCCTGAGGACCAGAAAAATATGACTACACAATGATGTAGTACGGGGCGACTTTTTACAGCCGCCACACAGGCACTAAACACCAGCTGTAGTAAGTAATATTAAACTGATGAAAGGGAAAGCCCTTAGGAAGCATAGCCTGCATGAGAAAACAGCAGCCTCGGTTTTATTGAAGCTGTTCATCAGTCGTAATGAATGATGCCACACCACTGTCGGAAATATCATTATGTGTGATGACTTTTTTTCAATTTTATATACATCGATTTTTTTTTAAATTGGTTTTTGTTAAAAACGATATAGTTTTTTTTTGGTGCCACAAACTACTGTTTGATGCCCCGAAACCGATTGAAACAAGAAACTGTAGGTTTTCGAAAATTTACTCTGTGTGTGTGCTTGTGTCACACGACCAGACCAAAGGAAGAGAACAGGTGCACGCATCCATGAGGTAATACATGCACACAGTGACAAACAAGAATCGCTTAATGACAAGCATAAATGAGACCATAATCTTAGTACATAATCCGTCTATTATACAAAAATAATCATTCAAACCAGAGTGGGGTAAATTCTCCACAACAATGCACCGGAATGACATGGAAATTTGTGATTTATCAAGCATATTGACAACATAAGCTTTCATGCAAATAGCTCTCAAATGCTCGCTGCATGGTTCCTTTCATTGACCTCCTAGTCGATCATCAACAATTGATGGCCGATTGATTTGCATGGGTAAGTGTATGTATTATCACTTTCTGGTAAGCTTTTATTACTTTGGCGTCTTCGTTATCTAATGAACGACGTGAGTGGAATTATTCATAAATTTATGCAAAAATAATTATGTTTAAACAACTAAGCCTATAACACTGATTGTTAGAATCGATTACCCCCATTAACATTATCTTATAATCATAGGGCGCAAATATGTTTAGGATCAATCTGTTTTTAAGGTTCCAGCATTATATACTTCATACATTTTAATATAAGTATGAATTAGGAATTTAATTTACATCTTATCTGTAAATATAGATTGTTTATTAAGCCTGAGTATTGAAGAACTTTAACCGCTTGATTTAACTTCATTATTTTAAAGATAACGTAATATTTTTGTTTCCCGTATATACTTTTATTTATCAGGGAAAGTGAATTAACGACACAAACTAATTATATATTTAATCATGTCTTTTTTTACTTTAACCGTGCATGTAACTTTTTGAGATGATATTTTATCTATGTATCTGTTTTAATATGCAATAAGGGTAAACGGTATTAAAAATATATAATAAAAAGTGTAAAAGCGGCCTGCTGAACGGTCTAAACTATTATAACTTTGAACTTTTCACCTAATCGTTTTAACTACTTCACTTCTGCAAATATATTTCTTACGTTTGCATTTTTGGGATGACAACGTTATTCTCAATTTATAATCGTTAAGATATGAGGGTGTCAGATATTAAGTACTGTTAAAACTCTGTAACATGTTTTATGAAAAACAAAAACGACGAAATGAAAAAAAAATACAGCGTTAGAATTAAAAAAAAACCGTTAAAAACCAACTTGCTCCAACGAGGTTCGATCTCAGCCCACTCGGCCAGCGGGACATTGATAGGGAATACGTCTTGAGGTCGTTTATAACGTAGATTATAAAGTGGGCTCTTATTGTGAGCCGCTTCAGTTTTTATCCTTTAAATGTCATGAACCCCCTTAACATGTGAGTAGAATGTGGGATAAAATATTAACCAAATACAGTAAAAAATTATCATTTCATTAAAAAAATTATATACATTTTTAACGCTCTGCGTTATATCATGTGATGAGTACATTTCTTTTCATGAAATCAAAGTGTTTACTTTTTGTTCAATCTGGCACTCAGACTCAGCTGCTTTCATAAAGTTAAGTAAGAGAGTTGATATTATGTAAATAGTTTAAATGTTTAATGTAAGGATATATTTAATTTCATTTCAATTATTTGTTAACATTTTAGGACAGAGAACTATTTTAGACATTTACAAAGTACACTATTATACACTAATATAGAATCATAAAGTGTCGACGTGATTAACCAAAAAATAGTAATCACTTAATTTAAATGGCTCAAGCTACATGTTATATTAAAGGTTGTAAAATGACGAAACATTGTTGTATTAGATCTATGTTCAGTGGTAGATCTATCAGTTTGTATTCTTAAAGAATGAACAGACATAAACTGTCCAATTTTTAACCTTCTAAAATCATAAATATCCCTAAATTATTCAGTCGTTCGCCTCAAGACAACGTTTAAAATATTATTATTTAAAACCCAAATCAAACTAAATTGTTCTGAGGGAAAGGGAAGTCTTCAAGAAGCATATAGCTTGTCTTTGGAAAATAACAGTCTCGCTTTTGTTGATGTTTTTTCAGCAATGGCAAATAAAGATGCCACACCACTGACTCCCACTATAGTTCATGAGCGGAACTCTGTTTTCGAAACAAAACATTATACAATCCATGATCTCAGAGGACCAGAAAATTATAACAAAACCCAGAAGAGCAGATGACCAATTCATGTACATTGTATCATATCTAGAACACGCACCAGATGTGTACGTGACCTTTTCTTGGCGCACACTGGGAGACCCGTCCAGCCATGATGAGCCTTTGACAGATAAGCACGAAGCCGATAATAGGCGTTAATACACCTCACCACAAGACCTGCCAATATAATTGTGTGTAGGACCACAGTACTACCAATGACCACCAAGAAGGTGTCAAAGTATACAAAGTATTAACTGATAAAATTAATTCATTCATAAGTTTGTGAACACTGTGTTGGTTGCTGTTTATTTGAATGTGCATTGTTATAAAAAATCAAGAAATTAAAAAAAGTGATTGTTCTTACATTTTATTATTTGAAAATCACAGTATCAAAATAAAAAAGCTTAGCAACAATAATTAAACAAAATATACAGAACATATTTATCGGAATTAGTTACAGTGTATTAAGTTGCAGCCTAAGAACTGTCTAAAAAGGATATCATTACCGCTGCGAAAGGAAAAAAACCCAGTATGCATTCCTGTTTTAATACTTGAAAAATCACGCATGACCAAATAACGGATCCCCTATTCAAACGAGGTCAGAATGAAGTGTTTTCTCCAGTGGTCAGTGTTGTTGTGTTGGACGGTATCGCTGTCAAGCCAGCAGACACCGCAGACTCCCAAGTTCTATGGCGGCTCCATCAGCTTCACCCTTACAAACACGCCAAATGGATCCGTTATGGTACATTGTGCACTTTTGTTAATTATTTCCTAATTAATATGATGAACTTATGTTTGATACTCTCATGGACTTTAACTAACGTTTAGTATTGCCATTGTATATATATATTCCTGATTATGTACTGTTGTATCTATTTTTACGTTACTTTGTTGTATTTTGAATGTGTTTAATGCACCAAATTTTGTTTCGAATTTTATAAAACACATTAACTACCCGGTTATTCGGTTAAGATTTAATTTTTGTTATATCTATTGAGTTTGACCCTTCATTATAAATAACACACAGGCTAACGTGGAGCTGGTCACGGGATGGGTTTTGGGTTCAGGACCATGTGGACAAGGGTGCTCTAAAGCTGACATAGGACAATCAACGAATCAAAGACGAAAAACTATAGAAACGAACTTGGCCTCCACGGAAGTGTTCGGGATATACTATATATCCTTTAAAAACCCACAGACAAAGTTAGAAACTTCAAAATATTTGCGTAGCCAATTCGAAAACAACTACACTGAAACGATTATTGCAGTTAGCAAAAGTGCTGAATATGAACAGGAATTGCTTCGCTTCTCGTTTTTGTTGTTTCCTACAAATGAAAAACAAGAATTCGAGTAAGAAACGTAATGTATTTAGAGCATTGTTTGTTTTATTGTCAAACAACATATTTAATGCTATGGTCACAAATAAAACTGACATCGTTCGATTACAGCGATGTGCACATCACCGGCGAATTTGATAATCGCCCGGGCACCGGACGGTTTTTAAGAATTTTTGCTTGCGTAGTCACATATAGTACGGGCGCCCGGACGGGCATCGGCCGATTTGTTAAGAGATATTTGAAATTTTCCGGCGCTTGTCAGACATCGTACGATGCCCGGCCGGGCACCGTTGGAATCATACGATATAAATTTTAAACAAAAATCGTCCGGTGCCCGTCCGATGTGTGCAAAAGCCGGTCGGGCACCGTAGGGTGCCCGGACGATGCCATTTTACCCTCGTTGACCCTACCAAACGCCGTACGGGCGCCGTGGAATTTTAAGTAGTGCCTAAACTCTACCGGGCACCGTACGATGTCTAACAAATTGATAAAAAAATCGTACGATTCTTCCTGCCACCGGCCGGGCGCCGTACGGGCTCCGTAGAATCGTACGATTTTTGGTGAAATAGACGCCGTACGGTGCCCGTAGATGATTTATGACCAAAGCATAAAGTAGAGAAAATTTGTAGACAACCATTTCACTTCTTTGTATTTTTTTCTTTTTCTTCTCTTGGTATTTAGTGTCACTTCAACAACCGTTTTTGTTTTATGCATTTGAACACCATTAAATTATGAATACCGGTAACTCAATTTAACGGCATGTGTAATCTTCGATGTTTGACAAGCGCCAGGAACAAACATCTCTTAACAAATCGGCCGATGCCCGTCTGGGCGCCGGACGATGCCCGTCCGGGCACCGAACAATGTTTTATGAGTCGAACTGCCAGTGGTGAGAAGCGGCGTTTTTTTTGCAGAAGTATTGTATTGACATAGATATGTCACGTCTGAAGACCAAAAACATAAAATAAAAAATATATAATTATATTTTGCTTGAGCAACTGAGGATGATTAACATGCAACGAACAAGTGCTTTTGATTTTTTTTGCAGTCTTGAGCAAGTGCGGTTTTTATCTCCATCACTATTAGTCAGCCTTAATCTTTCTTATTTTAACAACCTGTTTCCTTGGAGGAATGATGGCGAATTTTGATATAAATGTATACATTATTACACGTGATAATTCGTGTAAAATTGGCCGGGCACCGTACGGTGTCCTGCTGATCTCTTACAACGCCGGCCGGACATCGTACGGAGCCTGCCGGGCATCGATCAATGTTATCATATACTGACGTCGGCCGGTGCCCGTACGATGTGACCACGCAAAAGAAAATTCTTAAAAATCGTCCGGTGCCCGGGCGATTATCAAATTCGCCGGTGCTGTGCAAATCGCTGAAATCGTACTATGTCAGTTTAATTTGTGACCAGAGACAAATTTCTATGTAGTTAAGTTATGTTTTAACATAGTGCTTTGGAACTTTAACAAACAAAAGCCATACTTTTTCCAATAAAGTCGATTTTGCTCATATTGTTTATGCATTCATAACAATATGTTTTCAATATATTATCATATTTTAAAAAGTAGGTTTTACTGTTTAATTATTGTAAAACAATGAAAACTCTGGTGGCAAGATATAGACGTCACATAGCAAGTTTAAACGAATTGAAACATTATATATTTAAGCATTTTAGTTGATAGTAACAATAAATTGTCAATATTGTTCATAACAAATATATGTATAAAGAAACATGTGCATAAATATACCCAGATATAATAAGAATTTATTCATTTTTTTTGCAAATGCTCATCAATATACATGTCGTTTATCGTCGATATTTTTCTTAAGATAAACTGATAGCATCAATACGCTTAAAGATATTATGCCTGTATCTTTTGACCAGAATAGTTTACATCGTACTTTTTAACTACCGGGTATACTTAAACTGTGAATCCTACTCCTGTAAACATGAGAAACTGCCCAATACAGTTATCCATGAATGCTAAATATTACAGAAAACGACTTTGTTAAAAAAAAAGTGAGGCCCGCAAATCTGAATTTATTTGTTTATGTTTCAACCCATCACGTTGAAACAATTAAATTGCTTGACTTAATCGATAAATTTAGTTGACTCAGTGGCCGAGAGGTTACATACCAGAATGCAGTGCGATAGGTCCAGGGTTGAATTCCCGGCTCTGGCAAGGATTTTTATGTTTGCTTGTTTTGTTGTTGTTATGTTTTTATTTTTTGTCCAAAAACATTATTTACATTTTTTGCAATTCCCTTTTGCTATGTTTTTTCATTTAGTATACCTATCATTCAGCACAATTTGTGACCAAATATAAGGATATCAAGATATAGACCTAGTATATTTAATGGATACTCAATGAAGCATTTCCATAAAACTGTTAAATTATATAAGAAATTAAAAAAATACAGTTGAAAATTGTTTACTCTTTTCTTCCTTGGTATTTGCGAAATTGTATTATTTTAATTAAACAATACCGTAGTTATCTGGTTCAAAGGATATGCATTGTTAAGTGTTCATATTGAGTATTCTTGCACTAGTACTCCACTTAGATTCATATAATATTTTTATTTTATTTTTTAAATCTTACCCTAGTTTCGAAGGAAAGTATTGGAGACAACTCTCCATCCCAGCTACACCCAATGGCATCCCTGGACTGAAATGGCATATGCAGGTCAAAATGGCCCCGCAGATCAGAAATGATACTCACATGATGAACCGTTGCCCACAAGCGCTTGGAAGACCCTTTTACAGGTACACCCAAACAACTTTTGATATAATGATGACATTGAGTCATTATATTATATGAGTTTATTTAAATCACCAATTGTCTTTAGATATTCAATCCAATTCATATAATACCAACTATATTAATAAATATTAAGCCATATTGCGCCTTCATAGATTGTGAGAAAGCATTCGATACGATTATTGACGATGCTCTGAGGATAAAATGTATGGAAATAGATATCAGTTAAAAAATGTTACGTATGAATAAACAAATACATCATAAGGTAAAAGCATGTATTAAGGATCACCCTAATAAGACCTTTTCTGACCTCTTTGACATTTCACTCTACAATGTCAAAGATAGCATTAATTTGTTAGGCCTCAAAGGCACTGATTTTGAATTATTATCAAGTTTTATGTTGTTATTTGCAGATGACATTGCCTTATTTACCACTAACCCTGAAAGCCTCCAAAACCTATAAGATGCTTTATATTTGTAATCCTATAAATGGGGTTTAAAATTAATACAGATAGAACCAAAATATGTATATTTAAACAGTGAAAATCACGCTGCAACATTCATTGGTCTATAAGTAGCAATGTAATTTTGTTGACAATTAGGCGTTAACTTCTCTCATACTTGAAATATGCTGTTAAAACTCTCCATGAACAAGCTCTAAAGGCTTACAATGGTATTTTGTACATATTAAGTAGAATTTCTCTTGATGTCGAAAAAAAAAATATATTTTGACCATATGATAACACCCATTATATTATGTGCATCAGAAATCTTGGTTACATATTGTTACAAATAAGTAGATAGACTACAATTTAGATTTTGCAAATACATATTTGGTGTGAAACCGCAAATGCTAACGTTGCTGTGTTAGGAGAACTTGGAAGATTTCTCTTGTCTATTTTGTGTGTAGAAAGGTCTTTAAAATGGTGGATAAAACATGTCATGAAACAACCAAATTCATTGTTTTACACATTTAAAAAACAATCTGAATATTTTGTTATTTATAATTCAAACAATCCAATATACAGCATTGTACTGCACAGGGTGTTAAATGGCTTCGGGTTTGGCTTTGTAACTAGACAATATCATGTTGAAACTAACTATTTGCCTATATTTGTGCAAATAATTCGAGACCAATATTTACAGACATGGAATGATTCAATGTTTATTCAAGCAAAACTTACATACTTATGTTTAAACAAAAAAGATTTTGTTTTTGAAAATTATGTTAACATTGTTAAAATTGAAGAAAAAAATCCGTAATGCACTTTCGCGTGTATCACACACAATTTGTATTGAAACCGGAAGATATGAAGGCATGGTTAGAGAAAATAGAATGTGTAAACTGCGTTTAATGAATGTTGTTGAGTCGGTATATCAATTTCTAATATACGTCAAACAAGAAAAGAATTAATAATCTATCAAAATTAATATATTTTGCATTAAAATTAAAAACATTAAAACAACTACAACTTTTAGCTGCTTCGAATAGGTTGACACACATTTCTGGATGTTAAAATTAACATTTCATTTATGTACTTGTATGTCTATATACTACCAATATTGGTCAACATTACTTATACATGTATGCATAAAACGTAAATCTAAAATTGTATTGCAGAGTTAAGCTAAACAAGTTGACAAAAATACGTCTTACAACAATTGACAAGGATAACGATGTTGTAAAATGTAAGCAATCGAAAGATGCCGAGACTGGTGATGATTTTGCACGGCTTTATCCTTTAGAAGGCGTTGTTGTAAATGAGGTAGTTTAACCCTTTTTATTGAAATTGTGTATTTACAAGATATATTATGAATTTCTAAGGTTTTGATAAACAATGAAATTCCTAGATATGATATATGTTAGTTACATTTTTCTCAAGTGTTCTTTCTTTAAGGATTGTTCTGTGGATATAAATGCGACGCAAGCCAACGGGTATCAAGACGATTACTGGATAATGGTACCAGTAACAATCAACGACTACAACAGGAACTTGATCGACTTTGGTGGCACGCTGGTCAATCCCGTAGCTTATTCCTTGAGCAACACGGCGTTACAAGTAAGTTGTTAAAATAAATGTTGGATTTTAAACTTTTATAATACTAAATCTTAAAGAACAATGATAACCTTTGGTATTGAATGGTTTTGCATATGTCCTAACAGTAAATTATCATTCCTCAAAAAATTACTATGCCAGTCCGGCTGTAAAAATGAAAACGCCCCATGAAGAGGAAGACATCTGTAATCCATACAGCAGGAAGGATAAAGGCTCTTTTGACAATGGACATAAACGTGTTTATACTACTAGTTATAGACTTGTACTCTAGTAGGCTGTATTATGTAAATTTCAGTTTGTAGTCAACATATTAGAACACCTGGTTACACCAACATTCGTATCCCCAACAACAGAGGCCAACCATCGGTTTGTTCTTTACGCCGAGGCCATGTGGAAAACAGAGGTGTATGTCAAAGCATCTGAAAACACGTATGTGTTTGGCCTAAGTTTACTTGCACTATTTAAATGTGTTTATATATCATATGTATCCGTGCACATATATAATAATAAAACAATATTTTATTTTTAAATAATTTTGCTTTCAGCACAATATCGGAGGTGCAAGTGATCGGACGAAGTATGGAGCAATATATCATATCTAACATAAAGGCCGACAGGAAAGGACGAGAGGGCGTGGTCTATGTCGACTTGTCATGGGAACCAACTGCAGACCAAGTGGAGAGTCATATCGCTTGTTTGACCGCAATCGACAGCACAGAGTAACAAACGGCAAACTTATGCGTAACTTTTTCTGAAGTTATTTGTTTTTGTTGGTTTGATTTCTTCTTTGAATGTTTTCATGCCATCATGTAGAACTGAATCTTTGCTTAATAACTTTTGTTTCTTCTTAATTTTAGTGTCGAATCTGAGGAACAACGGTGTTTTATCTTGGATGTCAATCGTAAGATCATATTAAACTTTGTTTCGTAATTTTTCAAATAACGTTTGAAAGTTAGAAAGAATATGTTTTATGTAAAATGTAACGAAGGAACAATCAGTTTTTAACACAATGTTGAACTTGTGTTGTTGTTTTTTTGCAGCGGAGACATTTAGTCACAATTTAAATCAGTCATCGGTAAGCAGTTTACTTTTTGCAATATGCTTTACGAAATTCGTATAATAATTGATAATTAGTCCTTTAGTAATTGTGTTGGTGTCCTTGATTGATTTTGTCTACATTTTTCTGATTTAAATAAACGCTACCATGAACTTTGATCTTGAGCGTAAAGAAATGATTTCAGAACCGGCCATATTTTATCGATGCGCCATCAAAGGACGACCTTGTTAAATGTCCTGTAGACTCTACGTGTGTTTTGCCCATATTTGTTCAGTCCGGAAGGTGCTCTTATTGTTTTACATTTCTAGTAATACATCATTTTATTTACTTTTGGATATATCTTAAAATAATAATATGTCAGGAATCAGTGTAATAAGGGTACTTCAATATTATCCAAGTTGTATTGATGCATACACGTTGTTAAACCCTATGTTTACGTCTGATTTAACAATTTACACAAATAATATGTTTGATTTTGTTTTTATTACTTCTCAGCTATACAGCATGTTTACAAGACGTAAGGTTGTATAGTATGACACGTTATGTTATACATCATATCATTTGATTGTATTTCAGACCAGTATCCATCATTCGATTGAAGGACGCTTTGATTGAGGCTGAAGTTGGTCAGGTTATTGTAGCTCAACATAACGGCGAAAACGTTTACAAGGCGTTGCTAAGTTTTAAGAACGATAGGAACGGGAAGTTTGATTTGTGTTTAGAGGCTGAAGATGATCAAGGGTTAGTAATTTAACCTATTATGTCTCAGGTTGTATGTTTATTTAATATCCTACTCGTTAAGTTTGCTTCTAACGGTTTTAATTTTGCATTTCATTAAAAAAAACTAAAATAACACTCACATTTTATTTCAGGCATACAAGTGAAAGTCTTTGTTTTACATCAATGATTAACCCGCCTGGTAAGTTCCGGTTTTTACTCACTTGAACACAGATGCAGAGAGTAACCTATTGTGACCACTCTTTGATTGTCGTTCGTCATCGTTCGCCGTGCATAAGGCGCCAACATTTTTACTCTCAAACAGTTCTTTCATTCATTTAAAACGGTTCTGGTTGGTTGAATAAGTAGGTGATGAAATCAGAAGAAAAAAAACGGTTTCAAAATGCATTTTTTCAAAAATCTGATTCTCTGAAACCAAAAGACCAACAGCTTTTTTGTATTTACCATTATCTACAGGTCATCTTTCAAAAATGTTACAATCACGTCCCTTGCGTCAAAACTTGAACGCAATTTACAAGTTTCCATTGATATTATCTTCATATGAATCTTTCTTCTTAACCGCTATGGCACATTTAATAAAACTTCAAGTTACGATCCTTGGGTGAGGCTCAACCACTATACCTAAAACTTTTGTGCCTGCTTGAATAACTTGATCATGAGGTCTCATGTAAGTGGCCCAAGGTAGTCATGTCCTCGTGTTGACAAACGATAATTAATGACTGGTAATGGGAAAAAATCATTATTTTAATAAGAGTAGTTAAATTTATATTAACATTTAGTATTTACTTGAATTAATATATAAACAGCTTAACATAAATAGGAGTTAAAAGATAGAAATGTAAGACCAAAAATTATATATCTGTTTACTGTAACACCCCGCCCACTCCAAAAAAGACGATCGGTTAGGAGGCCCTTTTTACATGACTGTGTGCAGTGAACCCTAGACAGTTTATGGAAAGTAGAATGCTTATATAATGTATTCAGATTTGCGATGTATAGTTTATTGAAATTGTCTTGTGGTACTATATTTTCATAAATATATAATAAAAACTGATCTGTATTTTAGAACAAAAATATTTTCAGTGAATGTTAGGGTCAGACAAATCGGTCGGGGGTAAAAACGGAGGGTCCGTTTGGTTACAGGAAACAGACATATTTGTATGCCTGAATTGTAAACATGTTTACATTTATATGATGCTTATAACTATCAACTGTTCATCTATTTGAATAACCGATACACTTAAGTATTCTTTTTAACACAGACCCGTGTGAATCCTCACCCTGTCAGAACGGAGGAACGTGTGTACGAAATGACAATAGTGGCATATCAGATTGCAAATGTGATGCCGGGTATTATGGCAAATACTGTGAAAAAAGTAAGACTTAAAATATTACTTTGTTCTCCTTTTACGACCAGATCGAAGGAAGGAATGTCAAAAATAGGTCGAAGGAATAGTATTTATAGATTCTATGCCTGAATCTTTTAGGTCAAAATTGTTTACATATTACATTTTAACCATATTTAAGCAGTGAAACCTACTTCCGTAAATATAAGAAACTGCCAAATATAATTATCCATGCATATAAAAATATTACAGAAAAAATAAATTTGTTGAAAATGCGTGGCCCGCAAATTCGGCTTCGTCGAAACAGTTAAATAGCGTGACTACAATGAACATTTTCAGTTGACATGGTGGTGCAGAGGTAACGCATCCGCTTTGGGTGCGAGAGATCCCGGGTTCAATTTCCGGCTCCGGCAAGGGTTTTATGTTGTTGTTGTTGTTGTTTGCTTTGTTGTTGTTGTGCTTTTACTTTTCTGTCCAAAAACACATTATTTGTCACACAACTTTGCTATTTATTTCGCAATGCCAATTTATTTCGTATACTTAACGTAATGCAATATTTGTGACAGATTATAAGGGTATAAAGATACAGACCAACATCTTTAAATGATATCTGTTTGATGTGTCACATAGAATATGTGTATATAAACAAAACTTATAAGAAACTGGTATTTAAAATCGTTTTTCCAATAGATTATTTAGAGTCAAAGATCTTAATTTCATTATTCGATTTTATTAAACAAAGAAAGTAATTGAAAGTTTAAAAAGTATTATATGTATTAGCAATTCATGAACAAACCAGTGATATTTTTATTTTGTTATACATTGTTTGTCTTTTGAAGATACTAGGTACTATTGTCAAGTATAATTTTATAAGTGCAAATAATACTTATTTTACTAATATGTATTAGATTTATCAACGCAGTTTATTTCGGCTAAAGTCTCCATTGCAACATACAGATAACTATACATAAAAATAAGAATTACGTCTAATATTGGCATCTATTAAACGTGCTTTTTTCTTTATTTTAGGGATTTTATTCTGCGATTCCAATCCTTGCATGAACGGGGCCCTATGTATTAATGACGGCTATGGCTCCTGCTATTGTGCCGACGCTAACTATGCTCCTATAGATTATACTGGTGCATTCTGCGAACACAGTAAGACAAAAGTTCTTGAGCTTATATATAATATAAATTGAAGAAATGTTCAAAGAAAGAATGTTGTAAACAATGTAGATATGTCAAGTTTAAGAACACCATGACAAAATGGCCCGTACAAAAACTAACACACATAACGACACAAAAACACGTACAACACCATGACGCAACAGACATTTAGAAAAAAAACTATATTTTCTTGTTTTTCGATTTTTGTTGTTGATTTTTTATAAGACACAACTTAATTACAACGTACAGTTACTAATGGAATACATATAATACAGAAACAAACATTATTTTTAGAATTTAGCTTAAAAATAACTTCAACATAATATAATTTATTTTGTTGGAGTGCTAGTAGCTGCTGAAGATGCAGTGATCGTTTTTCAGTTTTTGGCTTATATGCCTACAGTTTCTGAACAATAGTTTTACTAACCCTTCTCTTCAATGTGTGTATACCTGACTTCAGAAATTGACGATTGCGCCTCCGAGACTTGCAGTAACAATGGTATTTGCCTGGATGGAGTCAACACGTACACGTGTCAGTGTTTCCCGCGTTACACAGGGCACGATTGTGAAACCGGTATGTATCCAGAAATATAATTATATTTATTATTTGGTCATTTTCTCGTGAATGTTTAATCCTAAAGATATGCATTTGTAATTTTTATGTTTTCTATTTATAAACATGAATTCCCTTTGCTATTATATTTGATATAAAAAACTAGCTGTCAACAATCGGTATTGCCTTTCAAACACAATCTAAATTGTTACAGAAAAAAACAAAACAAAACGAATCATTTATTCGTAACATACACACATTGTATACACATTTTTGGGTTAATAGTGTCTTTGATCAAAATTTTGATTTAATTCTTTTATAAAAATGTAATATGTTATTACATATAATATGTTGAACGCACAATCAAAGTCCCGATAACATATCTAAAAAAAGGTTTTAAAGGAATAAACAATATCTTAAATTCTTGTTGTTTTACAAGCACACCATTAACACATAGTGACATACATATAATTCGATGTTTTTTTTCAGATTTGTGTCCGGGAACAACAAACCCTATTTCCTGCCAAACTGGTAAAATATGAATTAAAAATAAGTGTCATAAATATTTTAATTTTAGTCATACGTTTTAAATTGTGTATATGTTTTCTTCTGCATAATAGTTTATTTTATTTCATAACATACCCTCTTTGAACACTCGACTTTACAGATTCGTGCACCCCAGCGTGTGAGAACAACGGGAAATGCGTAGGCAATTCGTGTCAATGTGGTCTAGGGTTCACCGGTGATCATTGCCAGACCAGTAAGGAACATTGTGACAATTGACCTATCGACAGCCCGCCCTCCTGTCCTGGTCTTCATGATTTACGAATCGCTTACCTGAATACTTATTATAATATGAAAGCCATATCGCTCCATTATAATAT
>Ga0224511_10001426_pt1 | contig 14414 bp, 11 predicted proteins | sample SF_May12_sed_USG_2_FD_169988 | JGI IMG/M metagenome (GOLD analysis project Ga0224511, IMG submission 169988) | Sediment microbial communities from San Francisco Bay, California, United States - SF_May12_sed_USGS_8_1 | ecosystem: Environmental > Aquatic > Marine > Sediment | place: USA...
CAAAATTGACTAATAAACGAATCGTCATGGCCGGTACTCAGATACTACATGTATCATTATGGAGCTTCAAAATATCCTAGTTCATCCAAGTAAAAACCCATGAATAGCCTGTTGGTATAAGGCTTGGGTTACCTTTTAAGCATTCCTCATTTTTTGAGTACAGTGTTAAGACTCTTTCACCCTGGGCTGGCTAGGAACTCAGCGTTGGTGTAAATAATGCAAATTTTCATCTTATTTCGGGTCCATCACCAGTTACTGAACAAGTGTGTTTGCTTTTCAATATATCTCTGAAATATAATTAGTTTATTTATTGTGGACTGTCCTTTGTTTGCAATAAACATCTATGAACAGCTCATTGTTGGACTTATAGACTAAGGGGAGGATAACTCCATCATTGGACTGGATATACAATAATAGCGGTAAATTTCATCGCATGATGTAGTTTTTCTTTTGACTTCTTATCTCTCGCAGTCCCCTCTCATTTATGGAAATTGAACTGAATGGTGGAACCGGTGATAAAGTTGTTCGAATCATTAATCCAGTTTTGCTATCACCAGATAGGGTGTGAAAGTCAATAGACAACAACTATTTCACATGTTAATTGGTTAGAGTGACACTGTTTGCTTTATTCACCCTCTATCTTTTTTTACTCTGGTGATTATAATGGAGGTTATGGTAATATAGATGACCTGATAAAACTGTATATATTCGAGTAGCTATGTAAATACGTTATGATCTCACTCATCACTAATAATATTGCTGATATTGGCAAGAGTAGCAAGGTTGGCATCCGCTGTGTGTATGATAGCCATGGTTATAGTAGTAGTTTGGATAGTAATGATGTAGACCAGTAGGGTAATATGATGGGTTAGTGGCTGGGTAGCACCATCCACCATCCTGTCTCTGTTGGGTGCTCTGTCTCATCAATGCCTCATCCAATCTGTAAGCCTTTCGTTCCGCTTCTGTGTAGTAACTATATAACGGGCTGCCTGTGCTCGGGTCCAGAAGCATAGCGGTTGAGAGGAGGGTAGTTAGCTCGCCTGTCTTCTTCTTACCCCGCCTCCTCCTACAAAGATATGTAGAAATGAGTCTTGTTAGTGATATTATGAGTTTGCTTGCATATTGCTGCAAATCTCAATTAGTGATAAGATCCTTCACAATTGTGGGCATGAATTCGCATTTTTTCCATTATTTTAAACCGACCCGGTGATGGCTTAATTTTGGCTTATTCACAGAAGCCTAATTTTTGTGCAACCAAATCCACATTTTATCATTTTTTTAAATCTGTATTAAATACCCCAGTGCTGCAACACATATGCTAGCTACTAATACCTATTTTGGGATAATTTTTTTGGAAAAAATAGCTCTTCACACCTGCCAGTGAAAACTGGTGCGGAGCCGCTTTCAAGCTAAAAATGGTGAAAGGTGGCTCACAGAGAGTGTTCTATTTATAAGGTTTATACGCAATAGGTGCTTGAGTTATTGCAAGGGAATAAGAATTGTCCCGCTGTTCCCGCTCCCGCTCCCAGGGAATCAGGAGTGTGAGGAAAAGCCGAGGAATACTTTTGCTTTCAGCAGAAGAATATGACAATGATGCGGGTTCAATTCACGATAGTGAAAGGGTAGGTTGTGACCACACTGGGCACAATGAGGGCCACCAATTTCAGCTAAGCGACTATGCCATCCGCGAGTCTGCCCCACCTAGGTACAGCAAGACTAAATAGAATATAAAAATGTTCCATACCTCTGCTTCTGCCGGAAATCGCCTCGTTGAAAATCGGCTTTATTTTGCGGATGTATACTCCAGTAGTTACCTTTACCATCTTCACACCGGCCCACTTTAATAAAGCAATCATTTAGAGAGAGATTGTGACGTACACTATTTCTCCACCCCTGTCCAGCTTCTGCTAACTTAAAAAATGGATACCTAAAATAAGACAAAGTATATCCCTTCATTTTATCTTTCATTGTTCATTATTTCAACATTTCATCCTACAGCTTTTTGAGATTTTCTTTCAAGTCTATCAACCTGACTTGATCTCATAAAGGAACCCCCAAAAGTCAGAATAGGAAAAGAACTATAAAACACGCAGATTTCAATTTCATATAAGCTTATATCACGTGTGTTCAAAAAGGAGAACATAGCTTCAATAAGGTGGAGTTTCATTGGTGTGAGCCCAATTGGGTGATTTAGTTACCACCCATGAAGCTCTCAAAATCATCACCAACAGATTTTTTACCAAGCGCTGAAGCTGCATCTTCCATTTCTAAATGCTCAGACAATCTCAAGTCATCCGGCAATGTTATCCAGGCCTTTCGGTAACCTCAACCATATTACCATTCAATCACGTAATTGTTCAATGGCCTTACAGCATGAAGGGATAAAAACGATTTTGCCCGAGGGGTTCTTTTGCACAGGCACATGTATCTATCACAAACTGAGTATTAGTATAACAGATTATCAATAAAAGTTTGAAAGTTTTTGTTTCAAATGGTGGTGGGCACTATGATTAACAGATAAGCTAGGCGTTCGAGCCAATGTTCCTTCTGAGATGATCCACATGGATAAGTCAGATCGGAAACTAATGATACACATCTGCTTCCTTACTTTGTCTCTATCCATTTGTATATCGATCCAAGGCTCATTCTTTTAGATTCAGACTCCATAATAGCGGTGCCAATCATGGCAATGTAGCTCTGTGAAGGTTTCATGTGCTTTACTGAAAACAACATTGAATCAGCGATCACTGATACAGTTTGTTATGCGACAAAAGACAACAGTTAGCAATAGAGGCAACACAATCAAATTTGACTTTAAAAAACTAAATTTAAATTAAAGCTAATGACTTCTGCACTGGTTTAAAACTTTTTACTATGAATTCAGTATGACCTCTCAAGTGTTTCTTGTCGCATAATTGATCTTGCATTGATCGACCTGTCTAGGTAGCTGCTATAACCTAAGGCTGAGAAACCTGTTTTGCTTTATATGTTCCTTTTAAATTAACAAGCTTAAGCAAATTGTATGTTTTAACAAGTTTAAACCAAAAAACGCCTTCAGCAATGATACTAGGTTTCAGGTTAGCTGAAATTTATGTTGTTGGGGTAAATTACCTGGTAATTGAGCCTCATCGTGTGTAGAACTATGCGCTGCCTCTATGCTGACAGACTCGTCAGCAGTTGTACCCTCTGGCAGCATGGTTTCCGCTTTCTTACACCGATGTGTTTTGTAATACGATGTGCTCGAACTTGGAATGCACTTCATGATAATCCGTATGGGATTGCCTGTCGTGCTAAGAAACCTCCCTGTGATGTAGTGATTTTTGTGACAATAATCACAGCAATATACAATACCCGAGGTGTCAGATTATTTACCCAACTCAAACAAAATCTATGTTCTATATAGCCCGTTATCAGTTTGGCTTCATAGAATCACCGAGATTGAATATATAGGCGGTCCAAAGCAACAGTCTAAACTATAAAACTATTTTTGTTGGTAATAAAATTGAAATGATAATTTCATTGTAAAACGTTATGCATAATTATACATGTGATGTTTTTCTTCTCGCCTGCGGGCAGGCATTCATGTTAGTTGATAATTTGCCAGACCTAAAGGGATGATCTGTTGGGATAAGTGTCTTGGCAGACATCATCATTTGCTTGATAGTCGTATAATGTTTTAGACAGTGTTGCTTAAAAACAGGCAAGATGAATGTGCATGAAAGCTCACACAAGACTCAAAGAAAGACCAGCTAAAAATCTAAGGTTTGAGTTCATAAATAAGCATGCAGGTATGTTGTGTATAACTGTGTATCAAGTTAGGATAGAATAGCTGGAATATCTAGGAAGGGTTTTTGGCATTTACAGAATTTGCTTTGAGATGATGAGTATCCAATGCAGAACAAACTTCTTTAAATATAAAATATAAGAGTAAATATTAATGCTGAGAATTCTTCTTACTGGAATCAGTCCCTTATGTCACTGTTGGGAGAAACTGTTAGCATAAACATTTGTCACCATCAACAGATCAATTTATTGGAACCATCAAATTTGTCTACCCAGACTGATAAGTCCGTGTAGTCGGCCTAAATAATTGGCTAGCGTGGTAGTAGTACTGAAAACCTGGTTAATTACTTGCTTTTACAGATAATCTATATTCTGATATTAAGTGCATCTGTTGTGCTCCTATGTGGGCATTTGGTGCAGAATTTAGGTGGACCAAATGTGTTGATTATTTTGATTGTGTGAAACATTTATAGTAGAAAAGTACTAATCAGTTGTAATGCTAACGTGAACAGAGACTTTAGGCTGCTAAATCGAAATAAACCACGCAACATTAATCACAGATGAAAATAAAACACAGAATTATTAGACAACATAATATTTAAGTGGGTCGACCCGTTTCTTGGTTTTGTTTCAGCCGCCTCCCTCCCACAGGCCCATTTGGTTCCGTTCAAAGGATTCATTTTTAAATCAATTTACAGAATTAGTTTTTAAAGCCAGAGGTATCAGTTGAAAGAAGGGACTCTTATAGAACATCATATTGACTCGCATAGTACGTGTAATTTATAAATAAAGATGAGAAGGCGAGTCAGACTATTCGGTGTGATGTTGCCAGTGAAACAACTGTAGTGACAGCTGGTTATTATTTATAACATTACCGCAATGGACCAGAAACGCGATGCTAAACACAACTGATAAAGGAAGCAACGACTCACTATCTGCCATTTATGGGCTAATAGTGTTGACAATTGTGTCAAACAACTGAATTATTGCCTGCACTATCTTCAGCCAATGGACAGAACGATAAAAATGTCAGAGTAAATTTATTAGAAAAAAGAACTCCGTAAATCCAGGAAATGTGTGAATTAAATGAGTTCATTTGTTAGTTCAGATCAACAGGCATACCATAAGGATTTTTATATAGCACCATGGATGGTAATGACTAAAGATCATCTTGTTGATAGACTCGTAGAACCACCGGGGCTGATGTCGTGGGGATAATGGCCGATTCTGTGATCAGAGCAGTGACATACTCCGGTGGCGTGAAATCGTATCTTAGATTATAAGCCTGTACAGGAGTGCGATTACCATCTACATTCAATAGACTATCTACCTCTCCTGTAAACAATCAATCATCAGGCAATGTTACATACAATTCATAGAAACGGCACACTGTCCGCATATGGCAAACCTGTCGAGTTAGATACTTGTATTTTTACCAGCTCAACACGGCGCACCATATGCGGGTCAGTATCATCGCTGCAGAATGGGGGTTGGTCAACCTTAGTCGGTTCACACGTCAACCGTCGAGAATTCGGCTACCCTTAGCGAGACGGGAGAGGTGGATCTTTAACAACAGTAGAGTGATTTTGACCCTTCTCCAAAAAGCTAATGGCTGAGGAATAACTCATTGTCAAAATTGAAATTCAAATTGAATTGAAGCATCTAAATGGAACAAAACAGAATGGAAGAATGAGTTGCCAAAAGATGGAGGGGAATAATTTAGGCCGAAGCGTTTAGCTTTGTGGACTGCGTAAAGTAAAACTTGTACATATCAAGTAGCCAGAAGCAAACTTTACTGAGAAATTATCCATTTACATGTAATGTTAAATTCCAAAATGAAATGAAGCATAAAAATGGAACAGGGCGGCTATGGAATGACAAGGTGTCATTAGTTGGTGAGAAATAATTTAGATCGTTATATGCATCCCCAAAAATCACAAATACTCAATTAATGGCAGTACCAACCATGAACCTACCGAGCTCATTGTGTACGAATGAATCGGTCTGCATTCTGTCTGAGAATTTATATGTTTCACAGCAGACTAGGACAGGAAGATTATAGGCTTTTGCCACAAGAGCAGTCTGTGACATTCCAACACGCGACATAATGTAACCATTAGCCAATACAGCGTGCGCTCCCAGCAACAACCTAGTGACCTGCAATAAAAGGTTTTCTGCATGAAGAATCTGATAAGAGCACCCGCTTCATTCGGCCGACTACAGGAGTACAGATGGGCTATGGACATACGAGTACTCCCATAGATTTTTACGCAGGTAGTCGAAAAAAATAAATTGTCAAATTAAAGATCAGAACAAAGAAATAACAATATGATGGGGTATAAGCGTTTAGTTGATTTAGTTTTTTTTACATTTACGGAAACTGGAGCGACATTATTCTCCATAACAGAACAGCTGTCAGGAGTGGTGCAGAACATGGCCTACTGAGTGTTTGATTCCGCGTTTTCCAGGGTTGTCATTAGAACACTTTCTGATTGCACCCACTTGCCCAAAAAAGGGTAACTCTACGGAAGGGCCTTCTTAATTTAACATTGCGATCCAAAACCGATTATTGATTATTAGCGACATGACCTGGTACTCACCCTCGGCATCGCGTAAGAGATTGCATTGATGAGAATATAGGTGACCTTGAGTCCTGGACATTCCGCAAGCAGCTTTCTCGCCATTTCACGACCTGCGGTGGAGAATAGAATAAAGCATGGCTGCTTAACTGCTGGGTGCTTGAATTTTTAAGCTTTACGGTAGCAGCAAGGAGGTCTAATCCAGTCATTGATGAGATCTGTATATCGCTTTCTTTAGTAAGAGACTGACCGAGGTTCAAAGCCTGTGGACTGAAACATCCTCCGTCTGTTAGTTTGTGATTTTATTTTTTGTGTGGTGGTGAGAAAGCCAAGCAAAAAAGTAACACGAGAGCAACCTACTGGTGCTGATGACGGCAGCACAACCATGATATCAGGCAAGGACTACTTATATATTTATGCTTTTAGTGTATCCCTTCGCTTGTTTGCCATGATCTCTTTTAAATGAAACCAACCACACCAGGTAAACTGATAGCATGGTAGTATGAGCAGCAAATAAATGCATAATAGTGGATTGACACACCTTCATAACCTGGTCTCGCATCCGCTACTATTACGGAGAACCTTTTATTCTTTTCATTGTACGCATCTTTAAGAACCGCCAATATCAGCGATGAACTGCAAGCATGACAAGATACATAACACTGACACATTTTGCTTTTAAAACATGGATTCAATCAGTCAGATGATTTAAGATAATACAGAGGCTATGGAATTGTGTTTCTACATTCGTAAACAGAAAATAGAAATGATGTGATTGACATGCAAATTTAGTTGGGCTGCTGTCCTCTCGTACAAAATTTCTACACGATTATGTTCGATACCTGAAACGTTTGCCCTTGTTTGATTCATCCATATAAGTCTGTCCGAGTTTCTAACGAATAGCCAATGTTATGAACCAACATCCTGATACAACACATATTCATATATTTGCACCCAGTGTGAGCACTAATACAGATTTTATGGGTGAGTCACTATATGTTATATCCGGGGAACCAGTTCAGTCCCGGATACGCAACTCTGCAACCTCTTTAATATTGCTATGGGAAAATCTCCAGCAAAATAACCAGCTCATCTACGACAAAGAATTTTGTCTTTCGTATCCTAATCTGGCGCCAGTGTCAGATCAGGGGTATGCAGAAATTAGATTACTGAGCCTTTGACTCAGAAAGGCCAACAAGGATAGGTCATAAATTGACTATCTGCTTGCACCCGGGTGCCCTGTAGAGGAAGTTACTATATGGGTGGGCCCCCTAACACAAAGTGGTGTCTGAACCAACAATCAGACTGAGAACCTATGGCTTTAAGCCCAGTGGGCTAACCATCGCTTCATCACAAGAAAAAGCAACAAACAATTTAGGTCAATTGTTCTCCTTAGTTGAGTCTTCAGGGTTTATAACTTACTGTCCATAAGTGAGAATCACATCATCATTAAAGATCTTCTCGCCAGCCTTTTCCGATATCTTTTCACTGGGTTCTTTAATTCGAAGAGTATAGTACTTGCTCAGAGCTCTACGTAAATCGATCTTCGCCTACAAACAGAGTCAGCCTGAAGAGATGATCTCTTGATTCGGTAGAAAGGTACACTTGTGTAAAGGGATCGGATAAAAATACCCCTCATCAGTGAATTTGTTTGAAGGAGCGTCCATGAATTTAGCAAAAACAACGAAGGATTTTCTAGGCATGACAAACCAGGAACTTCTAAGTACTAGAGATACAAAATGAAAACTCACATCCAAACAAATATGTGCACTTACGAACTGCATCATTTTCTTCTGCTTTGTTATTGTAGTACGCTTCTAGGCTTATTCTAACTTCCCAACCGAGTGGCCCCGTTCTACACTCGGGCTTGTGTTACATAAGTTTATGTACATACCTGAACCTCATTTGACTCTGTATTTTGGTGGATGTGTATCCGTATGGCTCTGAGCACACTGCGCATACTGACAGACAGCGGACGACAGCGGTGTAGGTACTCTTCAATACCCTTTATACAATCATCATACAAAGTACGGCTCATGTCCTGCTGCTTGGGAGTTTCATAGTCTGATATCACCTACACGAAAGATCAGCCTTACAGTTAAAAAGAAGGACACTACACAATCATCAAATCTGATGACGAAGGAGAGTTGTGTTCCCTTGTACACAATATCTGTCATTGGAGAATGACATTATCAGAACAGATAACAGTGGTGGGGACATAGGGAAATCTAGCGAGTTTTCTTCTAAGTTGAGGAGCGAGGAGTCCACTCATGATAACCTGACATGGAGCAGGTAGTATGTCCTAGTTAATCTTTACATTTACCAATGCCATCACGATAACACTGTCCTAGATAAAAGGGGTATATATTACCTGTTTCAGTACGCAGAGAAGAGCCACAGCTCTAGCATTTGAGCCGCAGATGACACCAGTCTTATACTGAAGGCCAACCTGTTTCACTAGTGGGTGATACTCACTGAAACAATCCAGGGAGTTTAAGTGTCTCATGTTAAAATAGACGATAGAGTTACATTTAGCAATGACTAAACCAAGCTACACAACTGAGCGCTATGATGCTGCCAGATAAGTCACCGTTTGATTTGACTGAGGCCCCAAAAGTCTGTCCAGATCCGTTGACGGCGGTAAATGGTTTTTTTGCATCCGTTTACCAATTTTTGTTCGAATTGCAGCTGGGATAACATTAACAGAACTGATCAAAATTAACTAGTACTGATTGATGAGACTGCTTTAGTTTAAGACCCCAGTCAAGGCGAGAAGACAACTCCATGGCTAAATCTGAACAGTCTGAATCATCAGAAAGCAGGCAGTGAACCATTCATTGGCCATGATCATCAGCTAGGACATCGGTGAGTCTTGCAATACCATTACACTTGGGCAAGGGCTTCATCGCATTAGATACTGGGTTGGCGTGTATAAGCCAGATCTTTAGCTTGTGGAATCATCCATCAATTACTACTGGGAAACGTTAGAAGAGTGTAAGTCACACTTACATGTGTTTGTCGAAGTTGGTCTGCTTGGCCGGCTTTAAATGAGAGAAGAAACCTGTAGCCCTGGAATAGTGAGCAATGGTTTTCATACTCAGATCTACGATACTAGACATGAATCAGATTCAAGTGTTGCTGCTTCTTAACCCACCTAGTACTTTTCTTTCCACTGTCTACTTTTTTCGCTGCTTCATTGGATTTGGTAGCTTTGGCTGCAGGAGAAGTTTTGAGTTTTATCTCCGCAGGGACCTGCTGCTTTTCTGCTTTGGCCTTCCGCTGCGCTTCCTTCACAGACAAGAGATAATGTGATGTTTTTGAGGCATGGAATAGGAAAGTGTCTGACCATAATAATGAGTACATTAACGCTCAGTCATTTAAAATTAGTATTCGGATATGACAAGAGGGGAAAAACGAACACTAGCCCCAAACCCGTTAGCAAATCTAACAGAGGGAAACAGACTTCTGTGTTGTTGCCTCACCTGAATTGCACGGCGTTCAGCTTTGGTAACCACCTTCTTCTCTGCTGATTCGCTACTAGGCTTCTCAGGCTTATGAGACTCTGTCTGAGCCTGTGCCGGAGGTGGCTTGTTGTCGACATCACCTTTCTTTTCCACCCGGGCAGCCCTGCGGGCTTTCTTGTCGGCCTTAGACTCCTTGACCGCGGGTTTTGCAGTCTCCATGTCACTCTGCATCCAATGAAGGACCAGTAATGATTCAATCAAAGTCAAACTCGAACGCAGGTGCAACTCATGGTACTATAATTATGAGTGTAATATACAATTGTATTATTTATTGTATTAGTAATTTAGTTTAGTAAAGTTTAGTATTACATTTACTTTACTAACTAATAGTAAATGTAATACAACATACATGGACTATTGATAGCTAGAACTGTCACTGTCAGCTGAGGTTTTATGTGAAGACCTGGCTTGCAATTATAATCTAGTGGTCATTCAGTCTCTACGGTTAGATATGGGGAAAACAATAAATAGTGCAACAAAACTCACTCAGTCACTAATAAATTTGGTCAGAGTCACTCTCAGATATAAATAAACTTAGATCAGAAATCCACAGGAACCGACTCAGAATGATAGTTTTTCAGCATATGTGAAAGTTCGGTTTTCAACAAGCAGGAACTATGAAAAATTAACGGAATATTACACAAAGAGAATGAAAATTTTGCAGAATATTTAAACACGTTGTTATTTTGACTATGTTCCATAAAAATTTAAACTAAAACCCTCGTTGAACATAATCTACCGCATCACAGCGATGCAATTTTTATCAGCTGTAATCACGTGGTCAAAATAACGAAACCAAAACACCGGGAAACCTCACTGACACGCTGACATCGATAATACTATCCATACAGAAATCCATTCTACTTCTAGTCTAAAGTATCTACCAGGTCCACAATGCACAAGTTACCCCAGCCACTGGAATAAGAACAAAATACTAGCCACTGATGGGTGAAGGCGGTGACGGAGTGGGTAGTGAGGAGTGACTGATCGTGTCATCGCATTGGTGATTGGTCGGACTGGTCTGGTGATTCTGAATGAGTGAATCTGATGGGTGATTGAATCGAATGAATGATTGATTCACTCAGTCACTGTCAGACTCAGTGACTGTGAGTCACACGGTGCGAGCGAGGAGACGGACTCACTTGTCATTGTCAGTCACTCAGTGTCACCGTGACAGGTGACCAGTGACATGTGTCACCGATGTGACTCACTGACTGAGTGTGTCAAACATTCAATGGTCAATGTGACATGTGACTCACTGAGTGAATCATGAATGAATGGCTGTCAGTGACTCAGTGATTCAGTGTCAGTTGTCACCCGAGCTCAGTGGGCGTGGCTGACTCACTGAGTGAATAAAATAACTTGAGTTGAGTTACTCACTACTCAGTCGGTTATCCTCTAGTCTAGAGACCAAGTCTAGTTGCGTCCTATTTCATTTTTAACCAGTGGCATAACGGGGTTGAGACATGACCAAATGCAAATGTGTTTTCACTTGTTTTCAAATTCGAAACGACGAAAGCCCACCATGTACAAACAGTCCCAACACCCAGCTGAGAAGAAAACTTGACCCCTATCCATTGTATATATACTTAGAGCCCTCATCGACGCACTTTTCACACCATCGACGCACCAGGATTGGCCCCGAGATAGGGAATTAAGGCAGAGCTGTTGGTGTTAGCATTGATTACTCAGCTTACGCGCTGATGTTTGGAAAAATCTCTCGCAGGTGCACAGTGCCTACTAGACTTGTAGTTTCACCAGTCTAAATGGAGAAAGTGTGCAATAAACAAAAGAAATCAGGTTATAGAGCGCAGTTTGTCACCTCCGACAGCGAATGTTGGTGCTATTACTGCGCAATGATAGAGGCCTGATCGTAACGGAAAACCCAGAAAGGCACTTTTTCGAACTTCAGTTTTCTCCGGTATTATGTTAAATTTCGAATTCAATTTTATATCCCAAGGCAATAAAGACCATTAGGTTACTAAGTTTTAGTACATTTAATTAGATTGGGCCATAATTATTCGAGTCTTCAATATTAATTTTTGGAGAAAGTCCCACTTGCTGCAATGAATGCGGAGTTGTGTGCTTTAAAGAATGAAGAACCCAAGTCCGAAAGTGCGCTTACCATCGACCGTGGCATAACTCCTTTAAAGAAGGCATGTCATGCCTGGTGCAGCTGTGACAGCATTCAATTGTACCCTTAGGTGGTAGTAATTTTCCCTCTGATTCGGAAACCGTGCTGCTTCGCCTACTGTGTGTCGTCACAGTAGGTTTCTTACGCTTAGAAAATGATTTGGAATTTAATTGGTAAATCAATGGTGGCAAGGAATAGCCCTACCCCTAGCTAATTTATCTATTGCTTACTGAGTCAAGTCTTTTGAAGTTAGGACATTCTTGGTGGATCTTTAATTTTAGGCTGCTTCAATATGCTGTACTCAAAAGTCATTGGAACTGCTGTATTATACGCTGAAGTTACTAACGAAGATGATCTTGACGTTACATCCCTCATTTGTACAGAAGCCTCTATAAGGTAGCTAATTGTGCAGATTCTACGAGTTACCTGTTCTTTGAGTTTTAAAATTTGTTTCAATAACCGGTGGCAAGATGAATTCATGTAATGATTGTTTCTATTCTGCCATTTGTAACTCTTGTATTGAGAATATCTCTGATTTGAATTGAAATGAAAATTTATAGTACCCTTGCCTTTCATAAAACAACTGGTGGTACCTATATGTGGAATTATGAACTGTGAAAAATAACAAACTGTCAATTTGAAGAAATCGTGTATTGCTATATCGCAGCAACATTCCCAACAACGAGATCTTAGTAAAACCATAAGATTCCAAACAACACCACTACTACCATAATGAATCTGCCCAAGACATCATAACGCATCATTGAAATGGTTTTAAGGTTTTGATGCCATTTCAATTTGTTTTAGAGACCAAAAACTGATTGCCAAAGGTATCAATCTGATGCGATTCGAGGATGGGTCTGAAGAGGACATATTTTATTGCACGGTGAGGCATTGCTTCATGATATCTCTCTTTGCTATTAGGCGTGTTGTTTTGCTTTATTTGGGTAATCAGCAGTGATATGGATATATGAATCAGCTATCAGTTTACAGTACAATAGTGATGTCGCGGACAGCCTCATTGAGTTGTAATATCATGAAAGCGCTATAAATTTTTATAGAAAAATGGACAATTTCCTCAATTGAACGAATAATACAGAGTTGTTTGCTCTTTAACATGAAGGAAAGACAATTCTATTCTGTGACTTCACAAGCGAATGAGTCTGACTTTGAGATCGGTGATTCCGGACTCATATATTCACATCAATAGTAATCACATCAGTTTTCTCTCAGACAGACGAGGAGTGTAGCAGCAGTCAAGAAGAAGGCTATGGTGTCGGTGACCAGCAAACGATCTCGGATACTGATTCAGAAACTGAGCTCGCCTCACGTAAAGATACTCTGTTAATGGAATATGACCCGGCATTTTCGCAGGAAATGAAACTCATGAAAGAACTGGGTCTGCCTCTATCATTCTTCAATTCTCCTTTTGATGATCGCAAAACGGTTAGTGTCCATATTTCTAAGCCTTTGCATGACGGTTTTCCACACCTTTCTACAATTATTTATCAATCTACGAGATTGGAAGTAACTTAATGGATGCCATAGTTTATGCTATATTTGAAGATCGAAAAGAAGATCTTATCCAAAAAGAAACCCCAACCAAAGAAGAAGAGGGTGAAGACTTTGGTATTGGGTGACTTTATACCGGAAGTGACCAATGAGCAGCCATCTGACCAAACAGAGGCACCCTGTGAAGAATGCACTAGCCTATCAGAGGACAACAGCGGATGGAAAACTGACCAATCTGATGTGACCTGTGGACCATTGACTGACCAATTAGAGGAGACCAGTGATGAGCAAAGTTCCCCTTCAAAGAATGTGTATGACATGCAGGCCATTGCCCAGGCACTGACACATGACCCAACATACGACACCGATACAACGTCCAAGGTTAGCAAACTCAATGTGTCAGATCATTCTCATGTAATAACATTTTACAGATCCTGGGAGCCGTTGTGCAATTCATCTCTGTCAATCCTCCATTGATGCTTTACGGATCTTTGAGCCGGAAGCCTTTTCTGACATTTTAACTTTTCTTTGTTGACCAAAAATTGCAACAAATAGATTGATAATGGACATAGTTCTGTGGTAGGTGGCCAATTTGCCTCATACACTCTCTACTGTAGAGTAAATTTGAAAATTTTATTTTACATGGATAACTTGCATAAGACCATGGGTCTTTTTTTAAATATGTCCATGGTGATTAGCGATTCTATATAGTAAAGCAAAGGTGAGTGCTAGGAACAGAGTCCAGGAGACCGTCCAGGTCCTAATCTAGGGTAATATCAAAACAAAAAATGTTGTCAAAATACTTGCGGAGAGTTTTGGCTTGTTGATTTTGACAAAAAGGTTACAGGGAGACCTCTCGGTGTGATGCAGTGCGATAAATTG
>Ga0224511_10001427_pt1 | contig 14413 bp, 8 predicted proteins | sample SF_May12_sed_USG_2_FD_169988 | JGI IMG/M metagenome (GOLD analysis project Ga0224511, IMG submission 169988) | Sediment microbial communities from San Francisco Bay, California, United States - SF_May12_sed_USGS_8_1 | ecosystem: Environmental > Aquatic > Marine > Sediment | place: USA...
TGTTTTTCTGCTTTAAGGATTTTGCTCTTAAAGGTCACGTACTACCATTGTTTGGCCCTTCTTTGTTTATAGTAAAATGGCTATGTTTCAAGCTAAAAACAGAGCATTTCGAGTGATTCAACACTATAAACACCATATATATTCGGAAAGTTCACACCAAAAGCAATCATTTAAAAAATAAAAATGAAATGTCATGTATCTATTAGTAAAATAAATTTCATATAGAATTTATACCTATTTTTGTCAAAATCGCCCGTTTCGTACCGTTTTTCCGCAAGTGCACACTCGTATGTCTCTACACCATATATACTTCGAAAATTTTGACAAAATGGCAACCATCACAAACATTTGGCCATATGCAACAGACACAACGTAAAACAAGAATAGTTTACAAACATTTTCGCAATCTCAACAGCATTTATTAAGAAACATGCAATTTGTTACTTAGAGGGTTTATCCTAGTGCGTAGACTGGTTTTCTAATACTGGTATATTCCCTAAAGAGATGTAAGCGTTAACAACTTTTGTTTGCGTTAGTATGTGTAAATCGCGTTTATTTCGCTTTGTGAATTGCGAACACAGAGCTAATTTATTTCTACACGTTGTACTTACACTGAAGACAAAGTGTGCATATATTAAGGCGACTTAGCGGGTAGTTTTCAGTTGAAAAAAGAACTGCATTTGACAAAATGTTTTTACAAAAACTTATGTTGATTGCATAAATTTCAATACCGATATACAGTACATGTATTATCCGTTGCACTTTTAATTAATTAATAGAATGCACAGACGGTCGTTTAGGAGAATAAAGGTTCAGAAACAGTCTGTAATAATTACAAAATCCTAAAATTATAACTGTGCATGTTTACATCCCCGTTTAGTACGCAGTGTGAGGGGTAGTTTGAATACGTACTAAGTATACGAAGAGGTGGCATGCAAAATGTCTTATTGTACGCAGACCTCAAATTTTGAATAAATGTATGCATTTTTTATCAAGACACATAACCAAACACGTTTTTACTTAGTTTTTGTTGTCATGAGCTTGATCTGTTCTTTTAACAAACTGTGTTTTATAAGCTTTAAATATGTAGCTTACAAAATGCTAGATGAGAAGAACTGCAATCTTAGTGGATAAATAGAAGAATTGTTAATAGTATGGTAAACACTTAGAATAGTTACTGCTGTAGTTTCCTTATTTGAACATTTTAAATATGTGCTATGTGTACAATGACCTTTCAAAATAAATAATATTATATAAATAATATTATAGGTTTTTGATTGATCGTTAAACTTGTGAGTGTGTGTAACTGTATAAAACATTCTAAATAGTCACAATTTGTCGATATGTTTATTGAAAAGCAACGCTAACATTGTTGAAGGTAAACACACATTAAAAGCTGTTTCGACTCCACACAAAGCTCTGATTTAGTTCGGTCGGACTCAATCTGAAAGCCAGGGTTCGAACCTCCCCGATAACAGCAACATTTCTCAGTTTTCTGTTTTTGATTTTCAGTTCCAATACATGCACTAGTATATATACACTATTTCACAAATTTTTAAACATGAAGTCTGTTCATGTCATTTTAACAAAAGCCTAACAATAGTAAATGAGGTACATTGAATATGGTATATTCGTATAAGTCTGCTGTTAACATTATAGGGGGTGAAAAATTGTACATGTATAAAACAGAAGATGAGAATAATTCTACAGCATAATATATACTTGAATACGTGTATTTAGATTTATTTACTTGTTTTGAGATATAAACGAAATCCTCTGAAATTATAATATGGTATATGTTGTAAAGTTGTTCCACTTGTTCTGATGGCCGTCGAGTTTTCCTTTCATTTCAGCAATAAGTCCTTCTAGGTTTAGATTATGTTTCAGATTGTATCTAAACTCATTAATATTAGGAAAAGTGTTCTGATATTTGTTTAAAAAATATAATATGTCCCTAAGATAATTATATTATGTGTGCAGTTTGATTTTATTTTATTGTTTATATCCACGTTACAGAAGCTGATACTTCGGTATGTTAACGCAATTTCAACTAAAATGTGATTTTTCTTCCATTTAAAAACTTTGCAATTTCACACTAAAAACGGTTGTATATTAGAGCATTATCAGAATAAATGAAACATAAGATTCTGGTGAGGAGTTGCAAAAATCACATAGACTTGATTCTGTCAAACCATATTTAAAGTTTTTCAGTGTTTAGCAAAATGCATTACATATTTATACTTAGAGATGCTTATCGATAGTTATTTTGAAAACTTGACTAAATATATTTTTTCTATCCAGGTCTGACTATAGTTTATCTTCCTATTTTCTTTCCTATTTTGTTTGTATCTTTTATTTTCAAGAAGCATGTTGTAAATAAAAACGGCAGGTTTAAGTTGCGGTACTTATTCATCAAGCAGATATTCTGGAGCCCTATAATGAATTTCTTCGTTTTTATTAAATTATTTTTTTCCGTGATAATTGATACTTCACAAAGCTGAGTCTAATTATACTCATTTAAAAAAGAAAATATACACTTTAGTATTCGTATTCTTCTCGGTATGTGTTGTATATAACGATTACACATCATCACTTACCTACTTATAGTTTTATTCTCTACATCACTGAGGTGGTTTTAAATATTTATAAGGTTGCAAACAAGGGGAAGTAACCATGCCTTTCAAGACCTGATCTTTGCTCAGCTATCAGTACCAGAGTACATGTAACAATGTTGAATATAAGCGTACAGAACATCCCCTTTAAGATGCCCCAATCAAGTAAATCACAGTTGTTGTTTACTTAATGAAATCAGCAGTTAGTGAAAAACAATTTATTGGACAGATGACACTTTTTAAAAGCCACAAACTACCTCCATTTGCATTGAAATAATCAAATGCGATTTATACCTTATCCCTCATAGTTGTATCCAAATGTTGATTATAAATCATTGGTGTACTGGCATATGTATAAACAGAATAAATTTCAATAAAACAAGGTTAATAGCTGAGCCCAAAAACTTAAAAATGGTTCCAATGCAAATGCCATTAGGAATTACACTAGTCGCAGTTAAGAAACGCACGGGTACATTTTTTAAATAAAACTGCTAGAGATGTGGAATAATGCTAATTGTGATAAATTCTCGTAATCTATTGTTAAACTGTTTATTTAATTCCAAAATAATGTGATTTTAATCGATTTAGCTAACCAGATTTTATCCACAATTGTAACCCTTTTTCTGTTTTTTTATAGCAAATGCCTTGTGTTTTTATTATTGTGTTAAGATTACCAACTTATAAAGATTACGATGGATCAACGCACAGAAAAATATGGCCCGCCAAAACAACTAAAGCTGTCAACACGCCTTTTGCGGTGGGCTGACGATCTGTCCGTTTACCACAGCATTTTGTGGGTGTTGTATTATTACAAAATGTATAACTTTAACTGAGCATTATGTGTTATTTTTTCAATTTTAAAGTACACGAAACCTTTGTGCATACTGTTGCAAAAGGAAACTTATGACACATTCAGGATTTTAGGGGTGCAATAATATGCGTCCGTCGTCCTGTGTGTACACTTTCTTATCAAATATATAGGTTTCACTTTTACAAAATCTAAGTGCTGCATTTGGGAGTATGCACTTCATTATATTTTACCAAATTCAAACAAGAATGATTACCAATTACGGCAATTATAAAAGCAAATGTGTCATCTTATTGCTGAGTTTAAACTGCATGAGGTTAGAAATAGGACACAATTAAAACGTATCACTTTTGATTCAGGAAATATTGTAAACGCATATGTATGATGTACATTTTACTGTTTGGGTCACGACAACAGCTTTCGTTTATGACATCGCAAGGGTAAAAAACTGCTATGTAAATATTCATGATAAAAAGCATCCGTGATTATAAATATTCCAAAATAGGTAATGAACCAACCAGTATCAGTACATGGCTTGACAATATTTAACATACAACGGCGTTTAATTCATTGGTTAATTTTATTCATATAAAACATAATAAAAAATAAAAAATAAAACAAAAGAATAAAACGCAGTGTATTGTATGTATCAACAAAACAAAATACAGATGAACAACTTGATTTATATATTACATTGCAGCACGTCAAAACCATACTACATGTATACATATGAAACATCTGTTGTACAAGCTATACAAAATGCATTTTCTGAGAACATCCGAGCTGTTTCTTTCAATTTTAAATGTTTTGTTGATAATATTGCTTTTTCAGAAAAAAGAAAAGGATTAACTTAAAATTCCAAAGAAAGAATTAGTTTGGCAAGTTTGCGCAATGAACCCATTTTTCAAGCACACACCATTAAATCGTATAAAACACACCATGATACACATGAATATTATTGTTTCTGCACTTTGTCTGTGGTTATTTATTTACAAAACAAATATTAAAACATGTGTTAAAGATACAATTTGTATTACAATCTTGAATATAGTGCTTGTCTTGCTACATATTATCTTTAAGTAAAGTCTCATGTCCGCCACCTCACGAGAATTAATCATAGTCGTGGATGTTAAACACATGGTTATTGTACATCCGTGGTTTGCTTTGAAATCTCATGTCGTTTCCCGAACGGTCTTGTAAGTCGATCGAGGAATGGTGACTTTCATCACTGTCCTTGGCATCTGCGGTCGAGTAGACATGCTCAGTACCCTCTTGATACGTTATGGTGTTGTCACTTCCTTCAGTAAGTTCATATGGCGATGGTTCACGTCCAATGGCATTTCCGCGACCATTGTGTGCAGCATATTTATGTGACCTGCGGACAAAATGTTACTCATTTATATGGATATGTAAAATTTATTGATTCATGTAACATGCGTTTGTATGTTAATGCATTGCTGGTTTATCAATAATTTACTATGCTAGGATGTGTTCCTCGATTTAATTCAGTTATAATAATACTTCGTTTTGAATCCTGTAGCAAGATTATAGTATAAATTGTACTGACGATTTCCATAAGCAGCAGCAAATCACAATGATAACAACAACAGCAGCAAGGACGCCGAGTGGAGCGACTATCATCCACCACTGGACATAGACTGCGGGTCTGTCGTGGTCTTCATAATCCACACAGTCTAACAAAGTAGATTAAATGAATTGTTTAAAGTGTGTGGAAGTTTGACTGTTGTTTTGGCAGCACATATAATGCCATATGATGGCGGATTGTCAATCTTAAAATATGTTTTTGGTTTGCAAAGCAAACCATAATGAAGTCAGTAACAAGTTTACACACTCATGGCAGTATTCGACACCTGTCCTACCTAAGTCGAACGAAGGGTTGGTTTTCACATTCTGAACTTTATCTTAAACTATGTGTTTGGGTAATACAAATGTTACAAACATATGATAATCTAGCTCACGGCGATAACGTGTCCATATTTGTGTAAAATATTACATACAATAAAAAGGTTTTGCATAATTATGCGATTTAGTTACTGTGATGATATCTGTTTAAGAAACATAACTCTTGTATCCATACTTAATAGTCATACAGTAATATTGGGTTACTTCCCTTTACATATGTCTGTAGAAGTATACTCATTCTATATATTGTTAACAATGCCTTTAAAATAGTTGGTTAGCATCAGACCTCTGTATCGTTCACTTGTGTAATTAAAGTTTTGAAATAGATGTTCGGACTTGTTGTTCTTTTATTATCTATGGCACAAACCATAACTTGGTGACATAACAGTTACCATGAACTCGAAAAATGCTGTCTGACAGTGAAAAAATCAACTCTTTACTAGAAAAGGTTACTCGGAAGATAACAAATCTGCTTACACTGTGTAAGAAATACCTACCAGGGTGTTTGTCCCACACAGTTTGCCCCTTGGCGTCTATTTGACACGTGTAGCATGTTTGATTATCTCCCGGTAGGTAGCACAAACCCTCGTAAACACAGAAGCCAGGCTACAACACAAATGCAGCTTATTAACCATCGATCAATTCAGAGAGCGGTTATCCAAGGTACATTTGATCATGTTTTACTTGATTAGTGCACCTATAATAATTAAATTGTTACACGGAACTTACTTGGACCACACATGTTGTTGTAGATCTATCCACTAAACAGTTGACGCAAGTCGGATCTAAAACGATAAGAACGTCTTCATCGCTGTAGGTTACACCATCGTTACTCACTGACACATAATACCCACTCGCTATGTAGTTATCGGTTGAGCTACCGCCAACAAAACGACGTGTCCTTTTTAAAGGAAGTGGACATCTGACTTCCGTCATGGATTCAAGCTCCGCTACTGCAGTTATTGCTTCTAAAATGTCGATCTCGTTGTATTCGGTTACCTTTAGAAATATATGTGTAAGATAATTGTTTTTTGCTTGAATTATTCAACAGATAGAAGTAGAGTCAGGTTACACTTCTCAAATATTTAAATGTCCATCTGGCAACAGAAGTGTGAAAATAAAATGGATACCAGTATGTTGATATGCAATAATATTTATTATGTAGTTTTTATATTACAATATTCCCCTCAAACGTTGTTTTGCTCAAAAAAACATCATCAAACTTAACAGCATTCATACTTACATAAAAAGGTTTTATTCCACAAGACAAAGTGTTTGTTTTTTCCACAAAACCAAGGCCAAGCACAGATGTCTGGGCACAATCTCGTTTTCTAATATTGCATAAACCTAGGTCTGGTATTCCATACATTTTAGGAGGCACGCGAATGTCCAATCCACAATCATCGTCATAGTACTTTTCATTGCATACGCATTTACCTGAAATTTAACACGGAAATAAACGCTAAACCGAATCTGAAACGGATTCATTCGTGATGTACATTGTATAGTTGATCGAAATTGAAATGCTTTTGAAGATCAGTATTTACTTACATGTGCACTAAAGCTTTTGAAGTGTATACAAGACATACTTTTCGCTTTTACACACCTTTAATGCACACTCCGTTTCCATGGCAATCATATGGGCATCCGATCTCCATAAGTTTATCTAGTAGGTCTTGGGTAAACGCGGTTGGTGGTTCTGTTGTAATACTAGGCGTCGTTATAGTCGGTTGTGTTATAATTGAAATAAGATCCGTAATGTTAGCATCCACAGTGATGTTAAACCATTTTAAAGGAAGAGGTGCTGTAGCTAGTTGCCTTATATTTTCCGGAATAGGCAAATTAATGCGAACGTGATATATACAAAGTCTCTTCAGCGATTCAATATGAATGCGCGTCCATTCAAAGGAATTTGTGTCCTGGAAACATAAAATAATATACATATTGCACCATTGTAAGATGTTGTTAAACTTAACCTGAGTTTTTATTTATCATCCATAATTATTATATATGAATGACAGAATGGAACAAAAGCCTCCAAGGCGGCTCTAACGTATATGCAACTTTAATCAAGTAAAGCCCACTGATCAGATTCGACCTTTATCTTTTTTGACATTCACATCATCAACTTTCTGACCAAGTTCCAACAGGATTAAGTCGAAAACGTAGTCTCCAGAGAGAATTTAAAAAGTTTATATCTTAGTTAATAACCTAGTTATACATGCAATCATAACAAGATCTCAAAGATGCTGAGGTCGAAGAAGTATGGCTCCTTGTAAGACCTAGACAAATATGTTTAGCATTAATATATTGAGAACACATTGGCAGGAAGATAATTTTGATGTGGAATTTGACTCTGTGACTTATTTTCACTCATGACTTAACACCTGACCATGTTACCTGAACACAAAAAAGGGGCCAACAGTAATTCCGTGGGCAAACAATTAAAAATAAACAATTATCACAATCAAGGTTACTGTGACTTTGACCATAGACCTAGTCATTCAAAAACCGATTGTTATCTCGAATATATGCCAACCAATGCTAATGACCCTGTGAAAGGGAAAGTCTGCGACCATTCAGGTTTATATATATATGTTCAATAAACTGAGATCTAGTAAAGAACACACTCTAAATAGGAAAATACGAGGTAAACATATATGGTTTAGAGTGTGTTGGCTGGAGCGAAATATCCGAGGGGTATCCTCAAAACAAATTTTACCTAGTTATCAAGCATATATAAAACAATATAAAAGTTCGTTCACCACAGCGTCGGCAACACAACTTTTCCGAAAAACCGAAATGTTAAAGTCCGGTACTTTAGCACATGCATTGACGATCGTCGTGTTCATAAGGCGTTCACACTCCTGTGTAGCAAACGCCTTGTCAATGGACTGTCTTTTATGAAGAGGTTTAGGTCCCTGAACCTGGAAGTACAAACGGTATGCATAAATCAACCGATCTATTTTAACTAAAACTAGTTTGATATTTTTTATTAGAGTCCAGTTTGAGACAATGGACATACATACGGAAGCATAGTTTGCATAGAGGACAGAACATTGAAGCTGAAAAGGGTATGAAAAACATGCCGCCTTATCGACGCCTATAGCGGTGCGAACCTGTATTAAAAACCAAACCAAAACACGATCTATGATCCCATAGGATTAGCTAAATTTAACTATACGATAATGTAGTAGACGACGACATATAACAGCCACCAAACAAGCAATAGATAACAACTGTAGCACGTTGAAAAATCTGAGAAAAAAGAGAGTCTTACGGAATCATAGTCTACACAGAAAAAGCAGCAGCCTTAACTTACGGAGGCTGTTCATCAAAGATAATGAAAAAGCTGCTTAACCATCGACGGCTCAATTCGTAGAAAAACTCTACATTCAAGCGAAAACAAAAAGATTTCTGAAAGTTGCGTTTTCAAACCCTTTTTTGACCCCATGGCCTTCTTATGCAATCAATCAGAACTGTTTGAACACTTTTGGTAGGAGACCATCGATGGATCATTCTTGTAGAGTTTGGTCAAATTCCCATTAGCGGTTTAGGAGAAGAAGTTGTTTGAATTTTTCCTTATACAATTTACTGTAAAACTGTGAACCCCAGGGCGGGGTCAATTTTGACCATATGGACATAATTGGAACACTTTGGGTAGAGGACCTCTAGATGATGTTATATATCAAACATGAAAGCTCTGGGCCTTGTAGTTATGGACAAGAAGATTTTTTGTAATTTTATTGCATTTTGAAAACCTATTTTAGACCCCGTGACCTACTTATACAACCAACTGGAACGGTTTGAACAACATTGGTAGGGTAAAACCAAGGATCATTCCTGTGAAGTTTGGTCAAAATCCAATGAATGGTTCAGGAGAAAAAGTCGTTTGAAGTTATCCATATATAATTCAATGTAAAAGTGTAACCCTTGGGGCATAACATGAACAACTTTATTAAAGGACCTCTAGAAGATGTTATATACCAAATATGAAAGCTCTGGGCCTTGTAGTTTCTGACAAGAAGATTTTTAAAAACTGCATTTTGAAAGCCTATTTTTGTAACCTACTTATACATCAACTATAACAGTTTGAATCACTTGTAAGGGGCCACCCAGGGAACATTCCTGTTAAGTTTGGTCAAAATCCAATGATCGGTTTCAGAGGAGAAGATATTAAAGCAGCTGTCCTCCAGATGCTAAAAAAATAACGGTTTATACTGGTCCAGTTATGTTCAGTGGAGAAATCTATTATAATGACCCCTTAATTCAGTTGACAAAATCATTGGTAAAACATCGTTTTTCTCTACGTAATCTCCTGCTACGTTACTAACACAGTAGCCGTTATGTAAAGTAGGAACATCCCGATGGCGGAAAAGCGAATTGTCTGTTTTCGAAGCAAAAACGTGAAACTATGTACGTGAATCTTTTTATATTTCTAACAACTTTTATATATATTTAACGAGATTTATTTATTGAAATATTTGTAACTCTGATTTTAGTATATTCTGGAGGTCAGCTGCTTTAAAGAAAAAATATTGACGGACGATGGACCATGGACGACGGACCATGGACGACAACGGCCGGTCACAATAGCTAAATAGTTAAACATGTTACCATTTTTGGCTCCATAATGTATTTTCGAGTCGCAAGGGTTTTGTGCCTATCAGTTGATCGTTTCCGTCTAGCGAGATGGCACACTTCTATTTTGTCGTCGGTATCATCGATACATTCTTTTTTTGTGATTGGATTCATGTCGCAGTCTGTTTTTGTTTGATCCAAATTGATTGGATTTGATAATTGATTTACATTTGCTATATAATTGCATGCACAGAACCAAAACGTTTGATTCCATGCGTTTAAATAAATGTAATTATCTTCATTAAAAAGGTCATCAATCGTGTCCGTCATCCTGTAATTGTTAGAAACAAACATTTTAACAACTTGTAAAATGATCGCATAACAATCTTCTGAGTTTAACCTAGTAATCAATGCTAACACTTTTTATAAACTGTTTATTACACACCTGTTCATTTGAATATCAGCGTCTGATAATTCTACGGGCCATTTAGACCAATCAAGTTCCCCGTCATTATTCCAGTTCTCGTCAAAATTGCCACACAATCCTGAGGTTTTATCAATGTCAACCAGACCTGGCCATATCGCTACGCTTATAAATTCTTCCGAGTCGGCCAACCGATTTCTGCTTGTTTCAATTACGGTGCCAGTTGGAAGATAAAACTGCAAAAAAATCATGTGTAAACGTTATATATACGAATACTTATGTGCAATGCAATATGGCACTTAACAATAAAAAGTCGTCAGAAACGGCAACTATGACTCCACATGTATGTGTATCACGTGTACGACAGTGGTTGGGATTTCAGAAATCAGTCAAACATTCTCGTCGATTTCGTGCATGATTACAGGGATTTCGTTGCAATATTAATGTACATGTATATGTTAATGTAAAGGATCAAAAGCATTTCCTCGTTATTATGGTAAATAGGAATGACCATTTAACAAAACTTAAATAATAATTTATTGTTATGTTGAAAAAAGTACGTTTTATTTATATATGTACGATAATCGCGATTTTATTTGCATTGCATTATAAAGGTCTTAGTTTTGCGAATTTTAATTAAAGATCCCCAAAAAGATGGTCCTCTGCCGCTTGGCTAAAACCAGACAGACCCTAAGTTGTTGGGTCTTCTTGTCCTTTATTACCCTCTCGTGTAAATTTATACAAAACAAACTTTATATTCAAAGGTTCCTTCTCGAACGATCTTCCTGTTCAAAACGTCATCATTGCAAAGAGTAAATTCAGTCTGTGGCTTTTTGAAATCGGCAATAAACACGTCCTGTCCTGCTCTAACGGCAATCGCATGTATACATGATTCATACGAACCAGGAAAGCACGGACTGATTGCTATTTGGACCTGGAAGCAGATTAGGAGATTAAGCTAGTATTACTAGCTAGTTGCTACCAATAGCACACATGCTCGTAAATCTGTTGTCATTCAAATTAACGGTCAATGTTATGGATCTATCTATAAACAAAAATGTGTTGGAACATGCGCTAGCAAAGTGAGCGCTCAGAAAAAAGTGCGTTAATTGACTTTATATGTGACGTTTGCAACTTTTCAATGTAGTTTAATACTTTGAGGGTTTGGAGCAAAATACTATCAACTATCGTTATATTGCTTTTTATGGTTATTCGTCTACAAAGGGGGTTAATTTGAGGGTTCGGAAATACATGTAGCAGATCGACCCAGTATCCGAATATGTGTGTCTTCAATTCAAGGGGGAATTTGAGAGGGTTTGGATTAAAAAATATATATTCAGTTTATGTATTTGTGTGTCTATGGGACATTACTTTGAGAGTTCTGAATGAAGAAGATTGAATAAGTATCCGTATCGGTGTGTATCTACTAAGGGTAATACTTTAAAGGAGATCGAACCAATACTCGTATCTGTGTGTGAGTTATAGGGGGAAATACTTAGAGGGTTTCAAATGAATAACATCGAACCAGTATCCGTGTCTGTAGTCTAAGGGGTGATACTTTTAGGGCTTTGAATGAATGGAGTCGAACCATCTAATTAAAAAATGACGGGAACATGATCAAAGCAAGGACTTTAAATATAGAACAGAAAACGGTCGCCAAAGTGTCGTATGAAAACAGTTTGGTACTAGAAATGTAATAGTTTTGTCTAGCCTGCAAACTATTTGCTGTGAATAACTTAATAATAACAAATGAACATAATGAACTTAAATGCTAACTATATAGTCTTTACAGTAAATATCAACAAAATAGTTATGAGAGACGACATAAACAATATCAAAATGATTTCACAACCGTTTAATACAGAACGTTATTTACAACTTAAAATAAATGTTTCTCACCTCAGTCGCATAGTCTACATTGCGGTACATTCGGTAGGCACCTGGCTGGTGAATGGAATAAAATCTGAAAATGGTTCACTTTCTTTTTACAGGTATTTTTTGTTCAGCGTTAATAAAGTGAACAACGTTCACAAGCATCACCAAAACTGAGCATCACCAAAACTGAGACCACAAAATTCCACCATAGAAATGTAACTATACATTACAATAGCACATACACTAATCCTTTATTATATGTGCCTGTTGTTGTTGTTTTTTTTATTTAACTTCCTATTTTCCACTTAATTGGTTTTATAATGGTGATCAATTTTCTTCATCTCACTTTCCTGGGACACTTTGTCGTCCTTAGCTTTACCAGTATTGAATGCCTATACTGTGATCATTACCTAACAACTAGAGGCAGAGGTAGAAGGCGAATTGACTTCGCACTCGTCTTGTTACTGGGTCGGGGATCGAACCAGTGACTGTTGGATTTGAAAACGTTCGCTCCTACCCACTTTTGGACCAGGATAAATATGCTACGTCTGTATTGTGTGACCAAAATTGTTTGTAATGTACTCCCGTTAATATAAAAACTGACAACAATCATTAATTTATGTTAAAATGTTGTAAAAACTTTGTTGAAGATTAATGGTCTTTGTTTGTTTAAGTTTTCATGCAAAATGTTGGAAAAGTTGAATATTATTTGATTGTGATTAAAACATTTAGTATGATCGGTGGACTGTAGGTAACGCGTCGGACTGCGGATATTAGGATCCTGAGATCAATTTTGCGATGTTTGTTATTTTGTTGTTTTTACTTTCAAATTAAAAAAATATTTGTCATGAAATAAATGCCAATCCTTATGAAGATATAGACATAACATATTTAAATAGTAGTGTAATCCGGAATATAAATTTAAACATTTAAACAAGTTAAATGGCTATAAAACGCAATCGCCATTTCGCGAACATCGATCTTAATCGCTCATGTATATCCTTACATTATGTGTCAACCAACAGATGTTTACATATTTATAACTATGAACAAAAACACCATTTTAAAAGGTGTAATTACAATTGTTACATAGTGTAGATGGCTGTGTAACATTGTATCAAGTAATTGAAAAAGTTGGACTGTTTCGGGAAAAAGCTATGTATTCGTAACTACGCACCGATTACGTTATTACTTAATAAATCCAATCGAAACATTTGACATAAGTTGTAACTTATAGTTTTATTTATGTATTTTGATTTGAAAAAAAACAACACACAAATCAAACTTACAGCCAATCAAATGATCGCATGCGTGGATCTCCGTCTGCGGTACAACTTATTCCAGACAGTTTTTTCTTTTGTTCAGCACCTGTCGTTCGTATCTGCAAAAATGAAATGTTAGAAAAAATAAGTATTGAATTAACGTTTTACACTATACTAATGGACGCCAAGGAAAAAAGTAATACATTACTACATCATATCAAATTATAGCCTAATCTTTAAACAACTATGAGCCTGAAACGGAAGGAAACTAATTCACAAACAATAACTTAACAAATAAATGTACACTATGTTATCTTAACACACGATGCTTTTTTGTAAAGGATTAATGAAATATGCGTTTTAAATGAAATAATATAAGTCCTGGGTTCAAAATCTTCGTGGACAATGTAAAAAAACATTTTCAAAATTAAATATTGGCACTGTAATTGTGATACGCAGACACTTGGGATATACAATATTCGATAAGAAATATTGCTTATTTATTGAATTCAATCTTTTTTGGCAGCAAATAACCTATCCCATTACTTACGCAGAAGCTTTAGCTAAAGCACTTTTCTATTTAAATAAAGTCGTAAGAGAGCCGTATTGAAAAACATTTATATGATCCGTACTACATCATTGTGTAGTATTATTTTTCTGGTTCTGAAATATTAAGGCTTGTATGTTGTTTGTTGTTTAAAAAAGGGTACCGCACATGCGCTAAGGGGTGTCAGTTGGGTGGCAAATTTCAGTACTACCGATGAACAGCTTCAATAAACCGAGCCTGCTATTTTCCTATGCAGGCAATGCTTCCTGCGGGTTTTCTCTAGTCTCAAAAGATATCTATGTCAGTGGCGGATCCACGATTTGACCTTAGGGGAGGCGTGGACATTGTCAACGGGGGGGGGGGAGGGTCAGAAAATCATTT
>Ga0224511_10001428_pt1 | contig 14411 bp, 6 predicted proteins | sample SF_May12_sed_USG_2_FD_169988 | JGI IMG/M metagenome (GOLD analysis project Ga0224511, IMG submission 169988) | Sediment microbial communities from San Francisco Bay, California, United States - SF_May12_sed_USGS_8_1 | ecosystem: Environmental > Aquatic > Marine > Sediment | place: USA...
TAATTGTGATTTGTCAGCGTAGTACAGACGTACGTTTGTTAGTGTTAAATAGCTGGTTTTAATTAGAACTCGATAAACATCCTGTTTGTGACGAAACAATTTTTCAATATAAAAGCAAATTGTTAAGCATTCCATTGAGTTTATTACAGAAGAAACATGAGGACAAAGGTTGTACTTGCTGTTCTTGTGGTAGCGGTTTGTCGAACCGGCATTGATGCCGCTGTAATGCGGGCCATTGATCGTCACGTGCTTGAACCTGGTTTTCCGCCGATTGGATTTCCCGACCCACCGATAGGATTTCCCGACCTACCGATACGATTTCCTGAAGAACCGATTCGACTTCCCGATCTACCGATACTATTGACTACAAAGTCTCCGATAAAACAACTAAAACCCGATTTGCAGATTGATCCAACGTCACAAGATCCACTGGACTTGGCATTCATTATGGACACCACGGGAAGTATGTCGTCCTACATCGAAACTGCTCGACGAAACATTCATCGTGTCGTGGACGAGCTTTCCCAAAGCCAGCGACAAAGTATTCGTTTCGCGCTTGTTGAATACCGCGACCACCCTCCTCAGGACCGGACCTACGTTGTGAGAAAGCACGACTTTACGTCGTCAGTTTCAACCATGAAATCCTGGCTCGACGCATCAAAGGCAGCCGGAGGCGGCGATGCCCCAGAGGCAGTTGCTGACGCGCTTTACGAAGCAACCACACTTTCTTGGAGAAAGTCAGCTGTGAAGATCGCTGTATTGATTTCTGACGCCCCACCACACGGCCTTGACCCCTCGCGCGGCAGTGGACCTCAGGTAGCGATCACATACGACCCAATTAAGGAAGCCACGAACCTCGCTAAACAGGGAGTAACTCTTTACTCCGTGGGATGTGAGCCCGCAATTGTTCCATATCGTGACTTTTTCATGGCGTTGGCATACATCGCTGGAGGGCAATACATTCCTCTGAACCGACCGCAAAAACTCATTGATGCAATTATTGGTGGTGCCAAAGAGGAATTGTCATTACAACAGTTTTCTTCAGATGTCCAAGCTGAAATTCAGAAACAACAGGCAAGCGGTGGGCCGATTGATAGAGAACAGATTGCCCAATCCGTGTACAACAAACTCGCCAGTGCTAATACTCAAACAACGCAGTTGTTGCTGGATTCCAAACCGTTGGATGGTCCAACGAGTGGTGCTAAGGCTATTGCTGCTACCTCATCACTGGCTGAGGCTAGAAAGGTCTTTGTTAAAGCTGCTCCAGCTATTTCTAGCTTTAGTTCAGTAAAGCGAATGGGCGGCATGGCGATGGACAGTCCCTATGCCATGGACAGTTTTAAGGGCCCTCGCATGTTCAAACCCATGTCTTCAGGAGCAATGAGTGGAATGGCGGCAACGGCGGCTATTGATGCACCTGCATCGGGTGGCGCCGGCGAAGTGTACACGGCGGTCAAATCGGACATCACGCTGGAACAGGTCAAGCGCCTTGTAAGCAAAGAGGCTGCATCGATTGTATAAGAAGTGAGGTTTTATTGTAAATTAATTTACCGCCGTATGAGTCATATTGTTAAGCAAACTGTCACACCTCAATTGAGAAGGAAGTGCTACAGTTATTGTTTTATATTGTACATATCTTATATAATTATTTTATTATATTGCAGCACATATTGCGTGTACATGTAAGTTTGTGATCGTGTCTATGAATAAAGTTACGTTTTACGTAGAAACATTAGAGATCACTTTGTTTTGTTCGGTAAAAATCTGTTTTTGCGCGATTAAATGTAAATTCATGGCGTGACTTTAGGACTACAAAATTAACACACGCTCAGATTTGCAAAAAAAAACACAAAAACATAGTGATCATTTTTATGCAAATCTGATATAGGAATTCACGAAAACCTGGCTTATTTGCAAAAATGTTTCATGGTATAGTTCATGCCTTTTCGTTGGATAAGTTTTAGATACATGTATACACCTTTTTCGAAAACGGCATCTGTAATCGTCGGCATCCCATACAACTAAGTGTGCACTGCTTTTAAACACAATTTATCTAAGGTTAGAATCATTCAATTAGGGTCATATTTTTTCGAGTTCTACTTTAATAGGCATATGTTATATCTATTAACCTCACATTTTCGTGAAAATCGCATTTAAAAGCAGCAATTCAATACGTGTATTAAAGTTTTAAAAAAGAATAAAGTTAAAGTAGGAAAACAAATTAATATATGGTCATCTTTATAAAACGTTAATCGAATTGTACACCGGTATATTTTCTTAATGTAAGGATGTTTTCACTTATAGATAAATGCTTATGTCTATGCTACATTAAACATTACAAGTATTTAATGACATGAAGTGATCAAAATAATGAATGTGTAATGCTTACAATAATTTTACGTCTAACATGAGTAATTATATCGTCATTTAAGAATGTATTTATTTTTCTACCCGCAAAATCCTTAACATAAAATTACTTGCAGCGGAATAATTCTTTCACGGTTGAACTTGAACAAAATACACTAGTAAAATAGAAATGTTGAGTATTATATTAAAAATATAAATACCAGGATAGTAGTTAAAACAAAAGGAAAGGGGCACTTATATAAAAGCTTTTGTTACATGTAATTGAATACATGTTACAACCTGTTTTGAAAATTTATTACATTCTCAGTATCTTTTTCTATATTGTAAGATAGCGGTGGTAGCATAAAAAGGGATAAAGACTCATTTCAAGACACGGAGTGCGTCTTAAGAATTGCCTGAAATGCTATTGGTTATGAATAAATAATGGTAGGTTAATATAGCACGAGTCTATGACACGAAAGATCGGCTAGTTGAGTGTACAATTAGGATGAATGTAATAAATAAAGCAGTTGTTTAAGTGTGTTAGAACTAAACTTTCGATACCATTTATTCGCACAGTAAGTTACAATGCCAGAGTAGCGTCAGTAGATATAACTGAGATAAATCATTTACAGGTTTCCTGAAAAGAAATGGAAAACAAACCGTTGCCAAACCTACACCAGGCTGCTAATTGCTTCCTGGTTTAAACCTTCCTTGAATTTCACTGCTAGTTTAATACTTTACAATGTTATCACAAAGTATTACCAATACTTTTAGCAGATGTACTTTTAAAATTACATAAAGATTTTACATTAAAATAGGACATGTATAATGAATAAGTAAATGTGTTGTTCGAGCTATGCAAGTTAAAAGAGACAATGAACCAAATAATAAACAATTGATAAATAACAAAAATGTGTTTGATTTATTTCAGACCATAAGTCTAGTTTGACATTGTTCATTAGAAAAAATATTTTTCATATCAATACAAACATTTTACCAACCATTTTTCGACATATATTATTTATGCAATTATTATACTTTATTCTATAGATGCCCACACTCCTCAATGACGATATAACTCGATATATCCTCATTTGTGTAAGCAAAATATTTATTTACTGCTTTTCTTGAACAATAAATCAGTACCAACATCAGTGTCAGATAGCCAAATACACGTTTGCTAGTGTAAACATTCCTTCCTTTCGACTGCTGGTATCAGACAAGTAACATGAACATTTTTAAATGAGGTTGAAAGACATTATTATTTGAAAAAAATTGAAAGTTCTAAAGTTATACCGCGAAAAACAACACTTGCAAAACCTGCGCCAGGGAAAACAATTGCTTTTTGTTATTCGATTATTGGCATAACAACAAAAACCATGTATTTCACTAATTTAGTCCTTTGAGCATTGGTATTCTGAAAACCTTAATTACAGAACTATTTTCTCAGAAAATTACAGATTCACACTTCGTTTCTCAGATGTATTAATTGGAAGCGTTACATTTTTCTAAACAACATAAAAACAAGTAGTAACAAGTTTAGTACATTGGGGAAATAACAAACAAATTGTATTAAACCTTAATCAATTACCAAAATCTTCGAATTATTATTTATATTTTCATTATGTTTTACAGTCCTTAATTAACAGTGTACTTGTAGATTATTCTGCGTCTTCAATAAGGGAACAACAATGGCATTACCTGTATCAGTCTGTTAAATTTGACTATGTGTTAATGTAAGTTTGTGAATGTTTGTATGTTAATAATTAATGAAAATAACAATGGCGTAATGCATGAAACGAAGCTCGTCTTAACAGTTTCTACTTTCAAGGTATCTGGTAGGTATTGAAATGTAAATTATGGATCAAGATAGCACGATACAATGACGTGCCAGATCGACAAGCTAAGTTTAATACAGGATACCTATAATTGTGACATCGGCTGTAAAAAATCATAATACATAACTTTTAATTATTTACCCTGTAACATTCCACCAGCCCTACTCAATAATTGACTGGCAATTTCAAAAAGCAGTCCAGTAAGTAATATCACTGTTGAATCGGGGCCAATAAATGTTATTGGCCCTGCTTTCCTGCAATTTGATTGGCTGACATTTTGCATAGGCATTTCATGCAATTGTTAGCTTGATTGGTTAGCTGAAAAAATAACCCATATTCAAATGAACTATTCTTTTAAACCTATGTCTTTTAAATAAATATTAGTTATGTAATAAAATTGTCATTAAATAATAGATTTTATATTGGCACTGTTATTTGTCCTCGTGCAGTCGTATTAGCCCTCGGCCTTCGCCCTCTGACCAATACGACTGCCCTCGGACAAATAACAGTGCCAATATCAAATCTCTTATTTAATAACACATTACTCTATTTATATTATTATGTTGTATTTAAGGGATTTTTGATATATAATTATGAGGTTACTAATTAATTAATATATGTTATTAAATAAGAGATTTGATATTGGCACTGTTATTTGTCCGAGGACAGTCGTATTGGCCCGAGGCCGAAGGCTGATTCACACTTCACAGCTCTTTTATGATGTACTAGCATAGGCTGAGGCTAATCCCACCAATATCACTTTCTGGGTATTGAGATAATAATCAGAATAGAAAGTGTTGTCTGGAAGAAGGTGGTCATTTGACCTTTAAACGACGCTGATAGAAGTTAAACACTGGGGGAGTTGTCCTCTGTCTTCAATATAAATATTTCATAGACATCATTCACCAACTTAAATTACGAAAGAGAAAATCAACAGTTACAATATAAATTGGAGACATATTGAAGACTTAAAAATACATTCTTAAAGTCTAACTAAATGTTCTGCATTTGGAATGCTTCACACAGATTTTTAACATTTTATTCAATATTTAGGATTTCGATTAAATTTTGAGACAATTTTCCCCCGAAATAAAAGCTGTTTCACACATACTTACTCTTCAAAAAAGCTTCTTTTAGGTCTGATTTAGATGCGTCAATATCAATACAGTTACTTGTCAAGGAAAACACTTTAAATACATTACAGGAAAAATATCTTATATTACTTGTTGACTTAAAAAGGAACAAATATAAAAGCAAAACATGTTTACACACCATTTCATTTTTATTGATTTTAGTACTTCTTTCGTACTTGTTTCATTACTATAATCTTTAAAAGTAGCATGTTTATCCAAATCGCATGTAAAAACATGGTTTTGAGGGTACCGGTAATCACACTCAGGAGTGATTGTCTGCATTAAAACAGGCGTTTAAACGCACAATGTTGAGTGCCAATGACAAAACAATGTCTTATAAATAAAACAAGTATCAATACGCATTTGATTACAGTTTGACACAATAGTTGTGAAATGGGCGATATTTCATTTCTGTATTTATAATTCATAAATCTTGTCGTGAAATATATATCGTGTGTTTGTTATGGACAGACAGTTATAATTTCAATTTATTCATGGAGAGCGATTTTGTGTCATTGTTATAGAAATGTATGCATATTTAATAAATAAAAATGACAACCATTCTATGAACGGTGTTTGCTTTAGGTCCCAGGACTCTGTGTCAAGTTCACGAATTCTCCTCGAGTATTTATGGTTATTTCATTCACGCATAGATATAAACTAATAATAAAACAATTTGCAGACAGCACAAACACATTCTTCCAGACTCATTACCCGCTGATTAATGTCTATGTGTAAATAATCACAGAGTGTTACAGGACTTTGTAATGGTTTAATGATGAAATAAACATTCAGGATGTAGCTTTTATATATTTATATAATAAATGCTTCAAGATAATGACAATGGTAATCAGCTCTCTTTTTCGGTTACCCTTGGTAAGGAAGTGTGATGAAATTTGGCATATGTGGGATTATTGATACATATTAAAACTTTATACACCTCTAATGCATCTATAGTTCAGGAAACCTCTAAAGTTTGATAACTTTTATATGAATTTTGACTAAATTATGCACCTTTATATGTATAGTTGGTTAAGAAGTTTTATGAAGTATCTTACCTCAAATAGGCATCACTATCTGATGGCACATACTTATGTTGACCAAATGATGCCCCCTTTTGCGACATAGAATAGTTTATATACATCTTGTATGGCAATATCTAATACACCATCTAAACTTTATACTGTTCTGGTGCTCTGGGAGCATGGAGGGTATATTGTTTTGTTTGACAATAGTTGTCCGCTCATGCACTAGGGGATGTCAGTGGTAAAGCATTCTTTATTACCAAATCATGAACATATTCAATAAAACCTATTTTCCCCAGGCAACCTATGCTTCTTGGAGTCTTTCCCCTTTTCTCAGATTAATTATAAATACCGATCACATTGTTTATGTAACAGTTTCGTCAAGTTGTGTAATGCATTAATTCCTGTCACATACACTAAGTAGAAAGTGGCGGTATTCTGTTAAAAGCTACAGATACGTCTGCAAAGTGTGCACTTTCACAGCAGCATTACAGGTCGACAATGATGTCGGGACTATGACGCAAAATCGTTTGAAATATCGTAGCAAATGGCTTAAAATTGCCGTTAGGTTATAAATAATCAAGTATTGTTGGGTTTTACGAGTACAGAAAACTCATTTAGAAGCCTGCTTGAAAAGAAGTGATCCGGTTTGGGACAAAACAACTGCGAGTAGAAACGTCGACAAAAAGTTGCTAAAGCTGACAACCTCTTTGAATCCTAATATTTCATTAGTTGATACGTCTCTCGTTTATTTTACAAGACCATTGGCGTAAATTGGAGAGTTTGGGGGCAGTGAGATATCCCTGATTGCATAGCGTGGCGCATCTCAATAATTCAATGAGTCGACGCTTTGTTGCGACTTACAATTAACCTTTTCAACCGCATAATCAGTTACACAGTACTTTAAATTCTCGAAAATAGATTTGAAACATGTTTTAAATAGTCGACGTCAAACACAGTTGTTGGAAATTGAAACAGAAACATAAGTCTTGAAATGAAGACCGCAGGTAAAGCAGTATATAATTATGCATTATATTATTTCCTTTCAAACGCAACAGTGTATGAAAGTTTACCGCATTTGCCATTTGTTTTACTAAAAATCATGTACAGTTTATCTTTAATATAATAGTTTATTTCGCCACACTCGTGTCTGGCACATAACTTGGCTTCTGATCGATTTCTTCTTTTACAAAGATTAATGGCAGAAACACACGATCTAACTCAATCGTGTGGTTACATCTAGTACATCGGCACTATTAATTATAATGAGAAAAACAAATATATGAGAAGTCTCTTGTATGTTTTGCTTGCCCGTGGGTTAAACGAAAGGCATAGATCAAATGGTTCTCCATTTGAACGTTCACAGAAAACAAAGAGTGATATACATTATCTCAAACATCATATTATGAACATAACCTTCATCTTTGTATCAAACATTAAATTGATGATAATGATGATGATGATAAGGAGGAGGAGGAGGATGATGACGATGATGATAATAATAATAATAATAATAATAATACTACTACTAATAATAATAATAATAATAATAATGATAATAATAATAATAATAATAATAATAATAATAATAATAATAATAATAATAATAATTATAATAATAATAATAATAATAATAATAATAATAATAATAAATTAAAAAATAATGATAATGATAATGATAATATAATAAAAGACATTACAAATCCTTGCATCCTCACAACATAGTTCAGTATGGAGTGTGTTGTTGGCATTTCATCAGCGTCGCTTGTTTGCCAGTACTCGCCTCTCTCATCCGTGATGCATTCTGGCATGATTCTGTTGTGAGCGATCCTCCTGCGGTCTGGCCGTTCCACACTAAAAAGTATAATCGGGCAATCTTTATATTTTCTTGCAGCCTACGTTTTCGGGACATTAAAACCTAGTGGCATCTAATTAGGAAAAGTGGTGAAACGCTTTTCAATCATAAAGTAGATCCTTTCACTCTAGGTTTTCGTTTACCGGATTTTGTGTGCGGTAATACGTATAAAAGTACCAAAACATCAAGTGATATAAACAAACATGCTGTGCTAAAAGATTTTATTTTAAATTACAAATTGATGTGATATCTAAAAACAAAATTGTTGCAGACAGAGCGATCAGGTCAAACGCCATTTTTAATCGAGTAACATGTTAAAGTTGTTTTGATTTAACACAACATGTTGTCAGTTATACTTTCCATAAAAGTATCTCTATGCACAAATACGACCATATATCTAAATGAGTTCTGTCAAGCATTTGTGTGCGAAGAAATAACATAAAACAATGTTACAAATGGCAGTTAAAATGTCAACGCTCTGTTTCCTCTGAACGTGTGAGACCTGATTTGTTTTAAACGTAACTTTCTACACTTATTTGGTTATACATGTATTAAAGCGATCAGTTAGTCAACTTAAACTTCTTTGAGACATTAAGCCGACATAAGGGTAATCAGTACAAATTACTCATGGGGTGAATGGCCGTAGAAAACAATGCATTACCAAATTACCACACAAGTAAGGTGACCTGGCCGTGGGTGAACTCGCGAGCCCTAAATTACCCACAAATATATTCACTGCTTTAGACAAATAATTATGGTAATAGTAAACATTAACGATCTATTCAAAGAAAACGTAAATCATATTTATTCAAGCTTTTATCTTAGTTTCTACAGAAAGTACATTATATCTGTGCTCCTGAGGGGTAACCGTTGCATTAATATAAACCGTTATCAGAATAATCATTCAGTACGTACTCCAGCTACTGCGCTAATGCATTTTGATACAAGCAAACACGCACACATATTTAAAACTATGAAAACGGCGAGTGTTTTCGATCTGACTTAAATTAACATGCTTTATAGTTTTATTCACTTTGTAATATTATGGCTGCCATTTAATTTACGTCACCAAACATGTATTACCAAAGCATAAAATAAACGTGTTGAGTGCTAAATGGTACCATTTTGGAGACACCAGACAAGAAATCGTGGTGGCTCCTTTAAGACTGAATTATAAATTGTGTGATTTTCGTATCATTGCGAAGGCATGTCTAGCAATCAGACATGATATTGTGTTACCTATTGTTGTTTCACAAGAGGCATTTGCCTCGTAAATTATTTCAGTTTATAAATTTCAGACACATCAGGAATTCAATTTAAACCACCAAAAGTTTTGCTTAAAATATGTGTGTTTGGCTACTATTATTAACATTGCTTTTTAAAATTAAATTCGGCATTAACTTGAAAACCATTTGTCTATGGTTATAGCGCTATAGAAGTTTGATGAGTATGATTATCGTACACGTCGTAACCGAAAGTTGTCAACGCGAAGAAAAATGTAACAACAATATCCAAAAGTTGCGTGTTTACTCAATTTACACACAAAAAAAGAACGTAAGCTGGTCAGTTATTGTTAAATAAGCACAAAATCTCACCAACAGCATATTACACCAGAAAACTAAAGAAAATAACTTGAAAGAGTGAACTTAAATGGTATATACACTGACAATATTCATAATGAGTTGTATATTTTGCAGGTCAAGCATCTCGTCTTTGCATGACGAAGCTGCAAGAGCTACGAAGAAACTAACCGAAGCCGGCAAGCTCTTAAGAAAAGTACGGGAGGATCTTAACCTACAGATTACCAACCTTATCAATCTGACGAGCCTGTTGCAGCGAGGGGATGAGGACTTACAGAACGACTTCGTGACAATCAGACGACATGAGCTCAACTCACAGCTCGTTCGCGAAGCAATCATTGCTGGTGCGGGTTCTTATTCCATAAATAAATCAATTGAAAGTCAAGAACACGAAGGACAGAGTCGTTATATATACCATCTGCATATAAAATGAGATCTTTCCAAGTTTCTGGTTTTACCGATTGTTTATTTCTATTGCCTGCTGCTATCAATCAAAATGCAGGATACGACCTATGGCTTTTGTTTTTCACTAACATTTGTATTTCAAAATATTTTAGTTGGCATATTTTTCTGTTACAGCTTTGCAAAGCCAATACAACTTCCTTCGAATGGGCCTTTTGTCACAAAACACGCATTTAAATGATCTGATTCGGATTACGTCACGACTGACGTCAGCAATAATGAAAACAACTCGCGGGGCTCGAGGTGTTGGTGACGTCCTTGACCTGCGTGCTAACGTTATGAATCAGACGTTGTACAATATCACAAAGCTTATGCCGGGTGGATTCGAACATGGCGGCTTCTTCGGCGAGAAAACAGGTGATAAATGTAAATTGTAGGTTATGCTATGCTTCCTGAGGGATTTCCCTGTCATCAGTTTAATATGTTAATTGTTATGCCGTTTTCAATGTTGGTACGGTAATATCACCTCGGTCGCTTATCTACTCACATGTTTCCTAGGACGCTAAGCCGATACCAGCACGAAGTGTCTATATTCGTGCAAGTACTGTAATCGAAAAATGACAGTTAGAACCCGGAGGGTTATCATTAATGACTTCGAACTCAAAAAGTATACATACATCATTGAAAAGGTTAATTAGTGTCTGTAAATATTGCAAAGACATTGAAAATGAATTATATATTATATGCGAGCATGTGACACATCCATTGATGTATTTGACGCCCGTTTCTGCAAGTTTATACTACTTATTGCCAATACAAACAGCAGCAAGCTGCTTTGGAAAAATACATTCTTGTTCATCTCGCTTCCTTGTTTATTATGTAACATTGTAGTCATGATAGGTATATGATTTTATTTGTAAAGTACTAAAATATATATTTAATGTTTGCAGTTTTGAGCAACTACAAATATAATTTCTGGTTATTGCTAATGTTGAATGGCGTTAACAACAATTGAATTCACATAACTGCATTTAAATAAAACCACTGCCACATGCTTCTTAAAATTTATGACTGTTACAGTAAAAAAACTTCTAGGAAGTGTACTCTGTACTAGAACAAAACTGTAACTGTGGTTAAATGTACATTTAGCTCTATTTGAGTTTTGTGTCGGTGTTATGTCAAGTTAGTTTTGTTTATGGTAATGATGGTAAGCCTTTATAAAAAAACGTATATTACTGGGTTTGTTTTCTAGTGTTCTGTCCGCAAACATTGAAGAAGATCAGCGAGACTGGAGCGAGTGTGGTACTTGGCGTAGAGCAGGGTCAGATCATGGTGGATCCATTCACGCCGGACAAGATATGGGTAATGATGGACTACGTCAACATCAACGAGATCTCGCAGTATAACTCGGTGAAAAGTGAGTTTGTATGGCCCCGTGTGAAGTATATTTATCTTACTTATTGTCCTCTGGAATCATGGATTGCATGTTATATTGATTTGAAAACAGAGTCCCGTTTATGCCCTAGGGGCGTCGATGGTGTATATATTTTATTTCCATTGATGGACATCTTCAATAAAAGTTGCTATTTCCCCATGCAAGCTAGGCTTATTGGGGTCTTTCACTTTTTTTAAATCAAAGTATTCAACTGTTCTTCTACAAAAGCAACATGCCTAACTATTTCAGTGTAGTATCATACATGTATTTATACAAACATTACCATTTGTGATAACTATTTTGACTTTTAATGTAATAATTTAGTATGTTATCTACAAGTATATATTTTAGATATTGATAATGTTAATATTTGTGGTCAATATACAGTAACAAAAGCGCTGGCTGTTCCTATGTCGAAAATCGGTGACATTGTTCGACAAAAACTCAACATCAACTTACTTGTAGTGACGATTAACCTTGTTTAACGTAAGTAACTAAAACATTTTCAGGTATAAAATTGGACATGGTGGAGAAGACATTCAAGCTGCCCTTCTCCTGTGTTGGAACGGGTCACGTCGTCTACAAACAGTGCCTGTACTGTCACAAGATGTTCACCAATAAAATCGTTAAGTACAGTCTGAAAGATAATATGGGACTTGGGGATATCCAACTCGAAAACAGTGGCGTCCATGACAGTTTTCCCTATCAATTTGGTAAACACTCAGACCTAGACTTTGCTATTGATGAGAAAGGACTTTGGCTCATATATGCAACTAACTCTTCCAAAGGTCATATTAAGATTAGTAAGATAAACGAAGAGACTTTCTCACTTGATAAACAATCTACGCACGTTACAGAGATCAAAAAGAATCAAGTTGGAAACGCGTTTATGATATGTGGAGTTCTTTATGCAACAAATGCTTATGACGAAGTGCCGACGTATATTAAGTATATGTTTGACACAAACACACAGCGTACCACAGTACTTGAGCCCGGACAGTTGCCGTTCCGGAATTCATTGGGAGGACAGTATGCCCGAGTATATGCCCTTGATTACAGTCCGTCTGACAAAGCCTTGTACTCCTGGAATAACGGAAGAGTTGAGATATTCCCTGTCTCTTTTGTGGATGACTCAGAACCATAGATGAACAGACGCCTTGAAATGTAAAATGTGCAGGTTTCCTTATCGAGTAAATATATAATAACTTTTAGACATTACTATGCCAACACATATAACACGGTTTTGTTTTTACTCGGTTGTGACATTTGTAAGTAGTTACAGTAGATGTCAAACATCACTACTTTCTCTCAGACTACGTTTTATTGTAGAGATCGAACCAGCTAAAACTCTCTTCTCTTCAAAAATGGGCTTCTGCTACACATTTTACGCATGCATATAATATGAGTTCTATTCCTGACCTAGCACGAGAACGTTATGAAGGGAGTAATGCGCATTACACTTGGTACGATCAACTATGCATCACACGTGTACATATTGTTTGTTAATGGTGTACAATGTTAATAGTGTGTGTGTGTTTTTTGTAAATACATATACATGTACGACTTAAACAATGACGTTGCGTCGTTGTGTTGCTGAATGGACACTAATATTTGGCATGTATCTCATTTTTACCACAGCGCTAGGAATACATGATATTACGTCATGGACATTTATAATATTGCAAGCATTAAAATAACAAATATAAAAATATGTTAATTTCGTCTCACTATATTGTTGACAGGGTGTGATTACTTTTTTTACATTCATGCACAGGGGTGTTCTACTTTTATAGTATTTTTCTTTAGCAACGTTTCTAATGTTCTTATTAATATAAATACCTTTTCCTTTGCGTCCATATACATGTGAATTATGATTAAGGCGCATCGACATTATCATCGATCATGCAGATTGAAAAAAAAATTCAATAAAATCTTACAATAAAATCCAATAGTCACATGTTTGGTATATATGGTAATGATTGAAATGGTGAAATGGAGGAGTCACCCTTGAAGCGATATAAAAAGTGTGTTTATGATGTTAAATGAGAGAGGGAAATGCATAACTGCATGGTAACATTACAGAAAAGTCACAACAATAGTGTGTACAATGTTCACCGTTGATATCGATCATAAGCCACGTGTATAAAAATGACTGGTGTATTGATATGTATACGAACAACAGATGAAAAGTAATTGTAACAATATTGCAAACATATGTCATTGGTGTGGCATCTTTAATTACCATTGTGAACAGCTTCTATAAAACCGAGGTTGCTGTTGTCCACGTGTAGGCTATGATTCTTGAGTACTTGACGTTTTTCTCAGATAGACCTATAACTCATAATAAAAATGCAACTAATCGATACTTTACACTGTTTGTTTTCTTCTTTTATTGTTTTGAGTAATTTACTCTGTTTTGAACACTGCTTATGTCAAACAGCAGCGGACAATCAAGCTAACATACAGTTCAAGAATCGCTAGTACTCAACTCATTGCTTTGCAAGCGTGTGGCTGCTTCTACTCATTGTAAGATATGATGTTAAGGACAACACCAATGTGATAGGTCACTTATTAATCATCATGGCGAACGATTGCTGCTCCAGTTGGGTTTCGAACCCTCAATCATCGGACAAGCAAGGTCGCGATCTAATGGAAAAACATACGTTTCAGAATAATTGTTTTTACACATTAAAATACCAGAACAGAACAGAACAGAACAGAACATTTATTTGACAAGTACAAACATTGTACATAGTCATAAATTTACAATGTAATACAACAAATCGCGTCACGT
>Ga0224511_10001429_pt1 | contig 14408 bp, 4 predicted proteins | sample SF_May12_sed_USG_2_FD_169988 | JGI IMG/M metagenome (GOLD analysis project Ga0224511, IMG submission 169988) | Sediment microbial communities from San Francisco Bay, California, United States - SF_May12_sed_USGS_8_1 | ecosystem: Environmental > Aquatic > Marine > Sediment | place: USA...
ACCAGCACAAGGCTCTACCAGCAGCGGGGTAGCTTGAGCTGTTACTCAACAGGGAGCTTGGGTTAAACGGTAAGGTGGGGCAATGTACCCTGGGAAACGATGAGACAGAATGGAGCGCTAGTACTACAGACAAGAAACAAGGACAGGCTTTAGTCGAAACGATGCGCGATTGAGTACGCTGCAATGATCATCCAAGAATGAAATGCGATAATCAGGATTAGCAGCCATTTCATCTTAAGGGATTTACGCAATGATACCTTATGGCAACAGAAGCACTAGTAGCAATGTCCATTCTCAACTAGGCTCAGTCATGTACAACTCTCAGTCCTACTTCAGGCCACGGCCCAGCCGTAGTATCGATAGCTGGCAATGGTCTGGCCCCATGTTGGAGTTGGCAATGATCAAGCAGTGACCTAGCTATCCTATAGGATCAGTGTCAATGATGACAAACGCAAATGACCAGATAAACAGCAAAAAACTAATGATGACTTTGCAGCATAATGAGAATTTAAATGGATTTCTCTTGACATCATTGGGAGCATTGCTTGGTAATGGGTAGCAATCAGCAAGAGTAATCAACTAGCTATAGGGTGATTGAAAGAATTGCCAATTTCTCAATCTCCTTGCTACTTTAGTCTGGAATTCCTAATTTCAAAAAGCAAAAGGTGAACAAGACAACTTGAATAAGATTAGCTACCAAGTGATCTGTATGGCGGGCAGCTGTTAAGTTATATATGAAGCGGTCTTTGTTGCATTGCGACTGACAGAATCTACTAGTAGGCCTACCACAACTGCAAGGCACTAAGAATAGGGGAAAATCGACAGAACCTATACACTAAATTATACGACAGATAACCATAACTACCCTCCCTACAGGTCCGGAGCACAGCAGATATATTAGTTATTAAGCTACAGGAGCAGTCATACCTTGCCTTGAAAGATTTTCTAAGTTAGCATTGTTCTTCTGCACATTACATTACATAGAGCCCTTTGGAATGAGGGGCTCTACTACCTCACACCTTTTGATAATCATAGTGTGACACTAATGATAGTTTACCACACCACAGTACCCCAATTGTCTTATTATCTGTAGTTACGAGTCAAAGGCTTGACACATTTGTCGCGGAGATTATTGAAGGTTTGTCCCTTAATACCCCCAAAATGAGGTGCTAACTTAATACCCGGAATCATTGGGGCGGAGATGCACTAAGAGAAAAGGCTTGGGTCTTACTGACCCATTTATGGTATCTAAGCAGAAGTCAATCATTGACTAGATCGTCTCAGAGAAATGATTTAGATTCGCGAGACTTGTAACATTGGAATTTTGCAGTCTGATTAATGACTAACGGCCAATCACCTGACATTGAACACTTTTAACAATCGGTCAGCCGGTACAGATCAAATTTGAAAAGTGTGCCTCAGCCAACTGTGACACAGTCATCCGTTGGTGCTACTAGCTTGAATTGAAGTGCAACTGGGCTGGTGTCATAGAGACCAATGATTGATCAGCAATATTACTAGGTTTGCTGGCAGTTGTAAGGACAACCAGGGACTACCACATATGAACTCTACATTTACTAGGCATGCTAGCTTTAAATCTAGGTCTACAACTAGCTCTACTAGCTTTAGGTCTACAACTAGCTGTACTAGCTTTAGGTCTACAACTAGCTTTACTAGCTTTAGGTCCACAGCTAGCTCTACTAGCTTTAGGTCCACAACTAGGTCTGTTAGCTTTAGGTCTACAACTAGCTCTACTAGCTGCACAGTTATCAGAAACTCTAATGCTACTGTCTCTGTATAGATTGGCCAGTGACTGAGTTCTGTTATCAATGAATACTAGTAATGATAGGAGGGCAAACACAAGTCAATTTACCACAAAAGGAAACTCTAGTAAAACAGCACTACCAATCAGTCATTAGGCTGTAGCAGCTGATTATGACAACAACTATCAGGGAAGGGACAATAGACAGCATCCCTGATTCAATACTGATATCTGATAATCTGATAATGAGACAGCAGAACCTGAGGGTAGCCAATCCTAGGAAAAAATGAGAGTGACAAGATGGCGCCAGGCCCCATCAAAACCTCATGTACTTTTATTTTCCGGGGCAGCCAAACACTGCAGAGTGCAATAATCTGGTGCTGAATAGTTTCCCCTAGACTGTACTTTTAGGTTTCTTTTTATACTTCCCCATGGACCAGGTAATGAATCATTGAATTTTAATGGATTACTGCCCACAAACACTTCACACATCATAGTGACAGAATGGTTTTTCGTACAATGCACTGTCGCTTTTTTAAAGGATTCTGAGTTCAAACAAGTGCACCAGAAGTTCAACAGCATCACCATCTGCAGGGAAACGACATGAAAAAAGAGCGAGAACTGAATCGACTGGGGATTATTTGACACCTGCTCAGTATACCGAGACAATCGTCTTATGCGGCCAGTCTATTTCAGTAGCGTATTTAACTAGTGGGCATGTTTTCAGTAGGGTTTCAGTTTATCAATACCATTTATTTGACTTGGTTTAACATCCACCTCATTGTCCTCATAGAGAATTGATTCAATGAAAGACAAAGAATTTACAAACTGAGCCGGGCCTTAATAGACCCGAAACTGAGATTTTTAAAATGGATAAGATCAGCGAGTGCAACTTCTAGCTGGATTCATGCTGAGCAAGGTGCTTGTTTGCGGATTGTTTAGTAGGTTAATTATGCAAATTGAAATTCAGCAAGCAACTAAGCAATTAATTTACTTCTGCATTCTTCTGGTTTGTAGATCAACCAGAAGTCCAGTTTTTGAACATTTTTATGGAATTAAACCGTAGTGATGAGTAAACAGATCAGTGTCAACTACACACTGACTAGTGAGGACAGGTGCTTCCATGATACCACAGTATAGTCAGCAGAAGGGACAGGTGCTTGCAGGTGATTGCATACTGTCCTTGTAGGATTTCTCTTTTCGCAACCTGTTATTAGCGAGACAATCTTCCTATCGTTTCCTGCACTTGAGCATCATTGATGTGTCATAATTACTATGAGGACGCAAGGAGACGGCAAAGGTATAATGATCGTTTCGTTTATCCACGTTGGACGCCTCGGGCGGGCGGTATAGAGAAACATTCATTTCCTCGGGTTAAAGCATCGCAACCAACAGTATTTCCATTCATAACTCGCTGCTGGAAGCTCGCCATCGACTTGAAAAGGCGTCTCTTTGAGTCAAATTTCCAATTACAGTTCTAATCCTATGTTAGTGAAGCTTAGTGCAACTAGCTAATCCTCAGTCATTTGAGTCTGAAGTGGTACTGCGGAATGCAATATCCACTCAAATCATATCGCTAGCATCTCGCTGCGACTTCTTTCGGCCAGGGAAAGGCAACGCCTGTGGCCTACGGGTTATCCAGCAGAGGTCACTGGCAGCGAAAGCACCTGCTAGGCAGCATCCAAACAGCTGTCTCAATCACCCCTAATTTCTGACACCGTGCTGAAGATGTCAAAGTGTTGTAATTGCGGTCAATTTAGCTGACTCGGAAAGCTTACAGCTACCTTTTGGAAATACTATGGTTGGCCAGGAAACGATTTGCTGGATTTTTTCAACCACAAACCCCCATTGGCAAGGTACATGTAAAAAGTTCTCAGACTATATACTCTAGACTAAAACCAGAGCTCTGAAATGTTTTGTTCAGAGTAACCATCAAAGTAATTTATAATTATCTAACCACGACTGAGTCTCGGGCCACCGAACATACCATATGGGTTTCCAGTTTACCCGCTAAACCAAACTAATGCATAGATGATCACGGATTCTTGTCCTAATGACTGTCAATTCAGTCCTAGTTCTAATAACTACGGGAGGGCCAAGAGGATTGCCAACACCCTACCTGGCCAACAGAAACAAAGCGAGCAAACCATGCAAACTACCCACTCAAACAACTTTTTATTTTCTTTCTAGTTGCTACAATGATTGAAGCCGATGACTCCGGTAGAACGTTAGTCAGGGCGAATACTAGCTGGGCACTTGAGTGTGAAAAGACCGATTCTATCCTTTTGTCTCTGAGCAAATAATGATATACGGCTCCCAACTTGATAAACTCCACTGTAATGTAAACTGGGACTGCCTAGTGGGACTGTTAACTTGACATATAGACTGGCTGATTAAGGTAGTCCTGCCAATACGAACATACACGGATGGGCACTTGTTAGTTGTTGTGGTTAAGCTGCCAGGTTATACAGTCGGTTTATTTACCAGTTCTCACGATTGCGAGCCTAGCACTCTGCCTCTATCCTAGATGGGCACTGGTTCACAGAGAGGCTTTCCCCAAGTGCATATCAGGGGCTGTCTGTCACAATAATGCCATGACAATCAGCCAGCAATTAACTCTCCATCAAGAGGAGATAAACTAATGATAAATCTATGTCAGCAGACAGCTCGGCAGCACAGCGGTGAGGCATGACTGGGGTGCACAGTTTGGGTAATTCGGAGTCCCACAACAACAATAGAGCAGGATGCTGACAACATCCGCCACCATCAAGCAGCGTGGGAGTCAGCGGTCATAACCCAGTTTAGTCAGCCATCAACTGATCAAATCAACCAGTTTTACATGCATGGTATCCTGGATGGCTTGTTGTCTGGATTTTCCATGGTTTGCCCCATAGAGTTAGTAATGTGTGGGTAAGAGTAAGTAAGAGTAAGAGTTAGTTATGTATGGGTGGGCCACCTGAGTCGCAAAACTGAAGGAGGGAGGAAGCACAAAGGGACGTAGACGAAATTGAAATCGAACCTGGTCCAAATGCTGAATGCGCTGCCTACTCACTATCCAACCACTTCGCCTCCGAGAGAGACAACCAACTATGGAAGTGTTCAATAAACCAGCTTGGTTTCATTTCAACATTTCCATCAGGTCTTTATAATACTTATAAGGGACAGTCACATAGCAGCGCTGTTTGACACAAAACAAACTGAATGTAGCCTAAACAAACTATAGCTGCAAAGGCAAAGACTGCTGTTGGAATGCTGGTTTGCTTGAACAGTGATTGTGACTCATTTGATAACAGATTCAACATTTCTCGCTTGTCTACCTTCCATATCTCATGTAATTGTGTACATCTGTGGTTATGCTGGCTATATATTCATGGTCTAGCTTGTGAAGGGTAGATTGGCACAGCGCTGATGTTTTCACATTTTGTTTTGTTTAGAAAGTAAGTAAGCATTTGGTCTCTAACTTGGAGTAGTGAGTAAAATTTCTCCGAGAGAGCGCCAGTTTGTCAAAATAAAGTCTGTCAAAATACCTAGCAGGTGTCATTTCACTGACTTTTCCCCTCTGCGAGTCATAAGATGGTGCTACTACCCTTGAAAAGAAATGATGCTCAGAGGCTTTGAAATTGGATGAATGGCATCTATTTCTGGGAGACATCGGTAAAGCTTCTAGTGAATCTAGAAGCCTAAGCAGAGGTTAGCATAGTGGAAGTTTACTTTACTCAGAACCAACTACCCGGGTACTCGATTGCTCCGGATGAGGCATCGCGTTACAAGATTGAAAGGATAGTCCTGTGAGGTTAGGGGAGGAACAACGGAATGGCAATCAAAGGATGGTATGACAAGCGAGACGAAGAAGAGCGCGGATGGCGTAGAAGGCAGCGTAACATACCTGTGTCAGCATCAGTGGCGGTGAGAGCGGCTACATAACTATCCACAGGATCGAGTTCGCTCACTATAGCTGAATAGGATGGACGTGAGAACACCGGCGGATGGTGATTACCAGCTATCACATCGACTATAACACTGAAGGAGGCGGATCGGGCTGGGGTACCCATGTCCGTCGCTGTTATGGTCAGGTTATAGAAGGAGGCGAGTCTCTTGTCCAGAGTTTGGTTCACTCGGACAATTACATACAGAGTCGATGAAAATATTCTCCCAGACAACTTGAAGTGTCCTAATTCATTACCGGATGTGAATCGTGCCGTCATGTTAGCATTGGGGCCACGATCACCATCCGTGAATGATACACTGAAAATGAATCGCGATTCCTCCGCATCCTCGCTAACGCTCATCGGAGAACTGCCAACCAGCATCTTGGGAATCGGCGTTTTGTCATTAACGTCGTAGATATCAATCTGGACTCTGCTTTGGTCTCGCAGCACACTCTCCCCATCTCCATTCTGATCCTGCACAATCACCTCAAGGACGCAGACAGTGAGACACAGTGTGGTATTACAGTATCCTGTGACACAAGTCGATTCCCCTGCCCAGGCGTCTTCACTGAGAGAAGCGCGGGTTGAGATCTGACCGGTTCGCGAATCAATCTGAAAAAGGCTGTTGGGCGTGAGAGAGTAAAAGAGAGCGGCGTTGACTCCGGAGTCCTCATCGGTAGCGAGAGTTCGCGTAACGAGTGTACCAATCGGCGCATTCTCAGCCACTGCGGCCGCGTACAATGAGAAATCAAATTTCGGATGATTATCATTGTCGTCCAGAATACCGACATTGACTGTGACGACAGAAGACTGGGCGGGCGATCCTCCGTCCGTCACGCGAACTTTCAGACTGAATGAAGCGAGTGATTCCCTGTCTACTTCACGAAGTAGATGCAGAGTGGCGCGTTTTCGTTCTCCACCTGTTGTGTTGAGGAACCAGTAGTTTTGCGGATCGCCATCGATGATTGAGTAGCTAAGACCAGCTGACCCATTTATGCCTTCATCCGGGTCAGTGGCTGTAAGCGTGAACGGCTGCTCCGGTTTAACGTTCTCTCGTAGGGTGTGGTTTATTGAAAGCGCTTGAAATGATGGCGCATTATCATTTAGGTCCAAGATGGTGACCGCCACTTCTATTAGATGCGAGTCCGAGCTACTCCTCTGCGCTGTTATTACGAATTTAATCTCATTTTTAGTCAAAGCCTCTCGATCGATGACCTGTGCCGTACGAATATCACCGGTCTGGCCATCAACGCTAAAATACGGTATTTCCGATGACTCCCTGTACGTATATCCATCTGTAGTCTTTACATTCCCGACTAGAGCGCCGATGGGTAAATTCTCCTCTATATTGAAGCGAACAGAATTAGCCTGTGACGTTGTGAGATGGAAGAGATGTAGAAAAGTCACTAGTAGTAATGGTAGCTTGTACCGCGATAATGTCCGCGTTTGCCTCAACGACGGTGGCATTATCACAATTTAGTATCCAGCTTGAAATTCCAGCTAGTCTCCGCTCTCATAGCTGGAACATCAAAGAGACAGCTGCCATATTGGAGAAGATCTAGAACTAGAAGTAGAAACCTTGACCACTGTGACTGTGGAAACTACCTTCAGTTACTGGTGGCTTCTGTTGGAACTGTTGAGAGTAAATAGTTCCAGAGTCGTTAAAATATAAGTGCTCCAGGAGGTCTGTGTGTAGAAAATCCAATATCCTGAATGGAGATTCGTAAGGTGAAACAGAAGAAAGTCCGTACAAAAGCTAAAGCAAGGCGCTCCAACGCTCCCTATCTACTATGTATACAAATCCAATACAGGTAGCAGCAACCACCTGTCACCTTCGCCTATTGGCTACCTGTGCAATCGTTGGGCCCGCCTACGACACCTTATTGGCCCATCTCGATCTCACACCTGCCGATATTTTACGATATAAGCGGTACAAAGAGTTTGCAGATCTAACAATATCGGTGTTTGTGGACATAAGTGGACAATAGGTGGAGAAACAGATCGTGCGCACTAATAACTTTGCAAGATGGCGATCCCCATGTAAATTTCGTTATTACCAACCGGCTTGCGCTCTTCCCTATTACTTGACTCGTTTGACCATGTTTCGCCATCAAGTTGGAGCTTTAAAGCAATTTGCTAAAACTCTAGAAAGCGAAGTATCTACTATCTCTAGTTTTATCCGCTCTCAACCGCACAAACGGGCACCAACTGCTTTTCATTCACGACTCACGATCTCTACGAGTACGAGGCACTCGGTATCTCAACTTCGACCGGGCTCACAGTCACAACTACTACTGAACCCGCTCTTTACGCGTTCATTCGATCCAATCGACTTGTCACAAAGCGCACTCACTGCTTGTCAACAATGTCAGCGCCGATATGGCAGTAAGAAAGCAAAGGGTTCCCAGGGAAAGTCTAAACCAGGAAAACGCAACAAACAGGCTGATGCCGACTTTGATGAGGTTTGTATGCTTTTTCTATCTTTTAAAAGTCATTGCAGAACTACCCAGTGATGTTCTTTGGCAGTATTTCTTGAAAACCTAGTGTTATATACTTTGAGGCCCTGAAGTGTGAGTTACTACTACTACGTCAGCGGATCTTCACGATCACATGGTACTAAACTTATTTATTGTAATTATTTTTGTGCTACACGAGCGGTTGGTCCACCCTATTAAACGGCAGACAACGGAGCTTTGAACCCGGTGACTCGTTCTGGAGAGACTGGAGATAGGATTCCTGTTGCAGGGGGATCTGCCTAGCTCACCCGATGAGCTGATAGACATGAAAGAACTCGAAGCAAAATTCTTATCACATATCGCCGCCTTGAGGAAAGAGTTCGCAGAGAAACTGATGCTGAGAACTAACCATTCATCGTATAACACACTGCCAATACAGATAGAGAAAAACAAAGCAGTACCTCTTCAGTATATCGGTAGGTGAGAATAATCCAATACCATCATTCTGCAGCTTAACCTAAACTAGGGGAAAGGTTACGGTAATATCATGACTCCAGAACTGGAGTGGTCCTAAAGTTGTCCTACTGATTTAGCATTTCCCAGGTGAGTTATCAGGAGAGTTTCTGCTCGCGCCCCACAGAGAAGGTAACTCTATGGTGAACCTCCTTTATTTAATGTCACGATCCGAAACCAGCGAGGGAATTGCGAAGAGCGAAGTTTATTTCCGAGGCCAGTGACCCCAGGTGACCCGGTCCGAGACCCAGTGACCCCAGGTGACCCGGTCCGAGGCCCAGTGACCCCAGATGACCCGGTCCGAGGCCCAGTACACTATCTGCTAAGCAATCACTTCACCCCATATGATATGTATACCTCGCAGGCCTCCTTCCTTCTCACAGATCACAAGCCACTAGATATGAAGAATTGTACCTAATTTTTGGTGGTGTTAGTGTGAACATGTGTTTATCATTTTAATTTAGCGGGACCACGGATCTACCACAGTCACTTGGATATGCTCACTTCCTTTGCTTTAGGCCAGGTTACGATGAAGCCACCTAGCACAGTTGTAGTAAATTTAGCATCAAATCCGCAGTATGTAGCGGCTGTTAGGAACTCCCTGATGAGCTCAGCTCTGAATGTGAATCCTCGCGTGGACGGCACCACACTCTTCATAGAGACACCTCGAGTCACCAGGGAAAGAAGGGAGACTCTCGCTAAAAGCGCCAAGGTATCGCGAGTTTACTCGAGATGAAGTTTGTGTCTTAGATATTGATCCATGGTGGGCCCATAGAGAAGGTCACTGCACTTTTGAGTGAGTTTCCTTTATTTGAGATCAAAGTGCGGATCTCTGAGTATAAAAGGGTAAAGTGATAGTCAGACTGGGAGGTGGGGGAAAGTGGTGGCTTACTGGGTAACACATTCAGCTTTGGACAGGGTGACCCGCATTCGTGCACTCGTCCAAAGGGTACCAAATCTATGAGGCAAACCTTGGATCATCCCGAACACAAGCAATTGATGCCGTCCATGTACTAGAAGATTGTCTTATGTAACCATTTTATACTTCCACGAGGGTTGTTACGGTGGTTGTGACAGGTCGTTGTTTATTTCTGTAACCGCTGTGACACTGAAATGCAGTTTAGCGAATAAGCAACAATGTAGACCTAAAGGTAATACAAAAATCTGACATGTGCGTGCATCAGTGTATCAGTATATGGTACATATAGGAGGTGAAGTAGTCGCTAATATTAGGCTATGGTCATTATGCTAAAAGTAACTCGGCGTAATATCGTGGTTCTAAAATAAATAAGTGATGTCACATGCTGTCAGACTCATAAGCAATGACTAAGCTATAAGTGAGTTAGCAGACATCTAACTAGGACAATAACAATGACAATATCTTGCAACCAGCAATCTATGACAGTCCGGTGCGCTGGCCAATGAGCCACAGTTTCACCTCAAGGCTGTCCTCGTGTCAGTTGATTTTGCACAGACGCCCGCGCTCAATTGCTATCACCTACTCCATTTATTTTATTTTTTATTAGTCTCTGTGTCATGATACTAAACAGAAGATACAGCATGAGAGAACGGATCAGCTCAAACTAATAAAAGCAGCCACGCAGATATTCAGCATGGATGATCTGAGGGTGCTAGAGAAAAAAGTAACTGAGGTAGGGGCACCGTAGAAATAAATATTAATATAAATCCTAGAAATGTTATACATCTAGGGCTATGATATCCTTTCTGTTATTTGTACTATCTAGGCTTTAACTATCCTATTTTGGAAGATATTATAGTATCATTAGAATGGTTAAAACGCACGAATGACTTGCACACAGTGGGTCATAAGTTTGAATGCCTGGAAGAATGAAAGTGGTGACTTTTGATTTAATTTGGTAATTTTATTTTACACGGATAGCTTAAATAAGACCAGAAGTCTTTTTTGCATTAAGGTCCATGAAGCGAAGAATGCATAGTTTAGCTACATTAGTCGGGTAAACGGAGTCCATTCGACAGTTCTGGTCAGTGTTGAAAACATCTATATCCGCTGTATCGCATTATCTCGTAGCCGAGTCTTGAAATGAAACGTGACAGGAAGGGCATCTAACTTTAATTCACTCCTGAATTCCGACAAATTAAGTCTGTTAATCAGATAAAATAGCGATTGTTAAGTATAAAAATCAACGTGCAAAAAAAACTTGAAATAAATCTTTCTGATTCTCTGTGGTTTCTATCTTCGAATAGCGCTACATAGCGCTCCATAGCGCTCCATAGCGCTACATAGCGCTCCATAGCGATACATAGCGCTACATAGCGATGGAGCCTGTCAGTCTGACACAACCATAAATAGAAGACCAAGGTAACTGTCGGCGGCAGTTTCTTTCCGCCCCTTGTTGATGTTACTTGGTGATGCCATTTTTACCAATAACTGGGTGTTTGCCAACGGGTATATGTTAAGGGGTTATGACACGGTCGATGGTAGACGCACTTGCGGAGTTGTGAAGCCCTATTTCTATATTTCTGCTGAACATTTTCTCTATTCAGAATTATGTAACTACAGGGCTAGTGTGCACCTGCACGAGGATTTTTCAAACATCAGCGCGTAAGCCGAGAAATCAATGCAACACCAACAGCTCTGTGTTAATTTCCTTTCTCAATGCCAATTCTGTTGTGTCGACGGTCTGAAAAGTACGTCATCGAGGGCTCTAGGTTTGCACATTGGATAGGGCTGTATCTAAGCTTCCATTTTAGTTGGGTATTGGGCCCGTTTGTTCATGGTAGGCTTCAGAATCTGAAAACAAATGAAGACACTTTTGGCCATGACATAACCCCTTCAAACACAACATGTTAGCCCTGGCAGCTTTAATAGCGAGTTTAATAGGGAGTTTGCGGAGTTGTGTTTCCAGTCCCATAAACCGAAAATGTAACAAAATCACATTATTGGTGTATGTAGACGAATTAACATTCGTTCATGCGAGATGTCTTCCTAATTCTGCATCATAATACCTTGTTCTGCTTCATCCAAATAAGTCTGTCACAACTTGTAAGCCATCACCAATGCTTTGAACTGACCTATACATATTCATATATTTGCACCCGGTATCTGCACCGAATCACTACTAATACCATTCCAATGTGAACACTTCTTTCACCAACTCAGTAACCGGCTCAGTGAACGAGTCACTATCTGTTGCCTACTCGGAACCGTAATAATTCTGGTTCAAAAGCTGGGATGCAACTCCTCAGCCTCTCTTATTTCTCATTAATCTCATTGAAGATGGCTACCAAGATGGCTGCAGAAGCAGAGAAAATAATGAAGGAGAAACAAAAAGAGTTATTACAGGACTCTTAGCTCCAGTCCGACTGACACGGAACTCTACTTACACTTGGTCGCGCTCCATTCATAAGTTGGAGTTGTCATACCATGACAGTAATATAACATGAGTAAATAACTCTAACACTTATCTGTTGCTCGGTAAATACGTAGTTACCGATACACCGGGACGAACATAAACTGTATGTTTCGCTTCATCACTAACATATAAAGGACATTGCTTTAGGCCACTGGCTTTACCATTGAGACAAAGCTGGGTGCGCTGAGCTTGATATACTTTGATGGAGCGCTATGTTGGAGAGAGAGTGAAAGAGATTGATGCAAAAATAACCAACCGGACAGTTGATTCTGATCCAAAATAAATGGGAGACGGAAGGCATCTTTAGTTTCATGAAATGTCGAGAAATTTTCAAATTATTCCCAATATCTGGTTGAAAGAGACAGTATTCCATCTTAAGAATGGTTTTGGTGAAACCCTTCAACACTTGAACTCATAACTCTAGCTCAGGTGCACCCAACCTTTTTCACAAAAGAGTTGGAAGTAACCATTTTGAGCCAGAAAGTCATTCCTCCAACCTCCACTTGGATTATTATGGGAGATAGATAGACTTGTTCAGTCAGGTAAATGTAAATAGCCCTGTCAGAAAAAAATCGAAAACACTTTCGTTTCCATCAGCAAAAAATAACAATTAAGTAGGCTTATCAACTTTCTGTAAATTGAGATAGTTAAAGGGTAGATTGTTGAGCACATTAAGCTCACTGGGAGCTGGTAATACTGAGCCAAGGAAACACAGATTGGGCACATCGCTCTAGATAATACATACAAGTCCAACTAGGTTTCACTCATTCACTGCTGCGGCGTCCATCTCGTGGGTAGCTGATTCTCCTTTGTCTAGCTGCTCTAACACACATTGCTGCCGATGAACCGAGTATCTCTGCTAGGTTTGAGATCCACGTGGCTCTAGGTCTGCCACGTGGTCTTTTGCCGTTAAATTGTCCGGTGATGAGGTGGGCAGTTAGTCCATTCGCACGAACAGCATGTCCAAAGAAGGAGAGCTTTCTTTCTGTGATTATATGTATCAATTCTGGTGTCGCAATGCCTAGTTGTACTAAAACTGATTCGTTGCTTCTTTTCTCCCTCCATCCGATGTTCAGTAGGTTTCTGTAGCACCAGAGTTTGAATGCTTCGATCCTCTGCTTCGTTCTGGTGTCAAGGATCCAGAGAGTAGCTGTACTAGCCACGGTAAATGGCAATGAGTCAACGATCATATTTACGGCGTAGTGGGTAATCCATATGGATTCTCTTGGTTGATAAAGTGAGTCTTGATGGTTATTCACTATATTTGCTGAAATAATTAACGCGTTTTACTACCTTCATATCATTTATTTTCTTCTCTTCTGTTTTAACTAGGTCAGCCCTTTTTTGAATCCCAGGCATCTCCTATAAACGCCCGAAACATCGCCTGAAACCTCAGGTCTCCTTTAAAGGCAGCTTTACATGAAGAGCTCTATCCAAGAGCCCGTTATATAGCAGGGTTATAATACAGCCCTTATACAATAACTGAAGAGATAATAGATAGGTAGATAGTCAATCTATCTCCGCGCGCTGCGGCGCCGCGTACACCCTCCCCTTTATGTAATGTCCAGGCACCTTCTATCACGCGTCATTAGATAACCGTCTGCGCACATGCTGGTATGTTATCAGTTGATACAGCAAGCGCGTACAGTACTGCTCTAGTTGCCTGAAGACTCAAGCATGGGAATTTCAACTACTATCAGCATTCTTGCGTCTGTGACAAAGAACTATGTATTCAGAGTCACTTACTGGATAGTTGGTGTTATCCAACTGTTATGGTGGTTTCTCAATGGTAAGGAATAGATAGATTCTGTGTGATTGGGTTCTTACAGACCAACTGATCTGTTTGATGCCAAATAAGTGCAAACATGCATAGATTTGGCTAATTAAGAGGTCAACGCTGTATAGCTTGATGTTTGAATTTGTAGGCACGGAGCAGAAATGGCAGACAATAAAAAAAGGTGGCACAAGAAAGCTGCAGATACTAGATGTAAGGTTAATTGATCCAGCAGCCGCTGCTCTTACCACTTCAGCAAACTTCATAACCACACACTCGGAGTTTGCTTCTCATGACATCCTAATGAAACCGAACATAATGCTATACTGCATTGCAGCTGATACAGTTTACTTCATTCAGCATGATGAGAAAGAACATTTGCTTGATACAAGAAAGCATCCAATTGTTTTTCTTTCACAGACTGCTTTAGCTAAAAAACTGATTCGAATGCCGAGGAAGGATTTTTTATCATTCTGCAAAGCTTTAAATTTGGATCACGTAAAGAATGCTGTGCTGATGTTCAATGGTGTACGCAGTGGAACTACCGCTTATACACAAATGTTCAATGCTTTGCCGGGA
>Ga0224511_10001431_pt1 | contig 14407 bp, 7 predicted proteins | sample SF_May12_sed_USG_2_FD_169988 | JGI IMG/M metagenome (GOLD analysis project Ga0224511, IMG submission 169988) | Sediment microbial communities from San Francisco Bay, California, United States - SF_May12_sed_USGS_8_1 | ecosystem: Environmental > Aquatic > Marine > Sediment | place: USA...
TGCAATATGTTTCGGTATTATGCTATTATTTCATTCTTTTTGACGATAAAATACTACATGATATTAAAATATTCAATAAATAGCTGATAAATAGCTGATAAAAAGATCAGACAATGCCCCTTTAACTATCGACTGTGGTAAAATCCCGTCGTTTAGTTCGATAACCTCAAATATAGACGCATGGGAATCAACTTTTTGACAAACATATTTTACCATTTCAAACTCGATGTCTTTGATGATAATTTGTAATAAATTCACATAATTATGTGAATAAATTACAATAAAACATTTTGTAAAAAATAAAAATACATCTGTCCGAGTTCTTGTTCGGAAAGAACTTCAATAGGTACGCGTATTCATCCATCTTATCACGCAAGTCCAGACAGATTATCATGTGTTTAACAAAAAGCGGTTTGATCAATTGATTTGTATTTTACATGTTTTAAGACTGTCACGAACTCTTGTTTTAATATCCGAAATTAATGGAGACACATAACTTCGAACGATTTTATTTTAGTAAACACAAAGTCACATAGATGTGAAGTCACTGTTGTTTAATAAAATATCGCTACACTCTGGTTTTACTTTAAAGAAATAGTTATCGCTGTTTATTTATTGTTTTAGGCAAAATAGAGTTAATGAAATAAAATAAGCAAGAAAAGTAACTATCATGTGTTCTTGGTGTGGATGGGAAAATCCATCTCTCGGGTTTTATGCAGCAACGTTCTGACTCGACAAGCCTCGTCACCGCCTATTCTGCACTACGACCTCGGGACGGATTTTCCTATACACACTAGGAACACATCAAAGCTACTTAAAGTCTAACCAGTGCGTTTCCTGATGTTACTATAGTGGCAGTTTCTTAGAATAACTTATCAATTAAATTAAGACAACTATACATAATAAATGATTTGGTCTCTTTGCAACCAGGTCAAGAAGATTACTTGAAAAAAATGTTTTTATAAACATGTCCCTCATCATCATAGGTTCATATGTGGTGATTAATATTTGGTTACTATGTTAACTAATTGAGTTTAACTTATGAATTTAAATATACACGACATAACAATACTGTGATATTTCAGGTGAGTTTTAAATTTATTTTACATATTATAATATAATGTTATAATTGTATGACATTTCAATTGCCTCTCTATGTCCTGCCATCAATGCCAAGGACACAATGGACATAAAGACTAGTTCATGTTTGTGTTATCCTATTTGGAAGCATGTCGTGGTACTAAACTTAAATCCAATTCTTTATGTGTTCTGTTTTAAATCATTGTCTTAGTCATTAGAACTATATTTTATACTCATATTTTGTCACATTGTACTAATTGTTCCATAATGTGTTACTTTATGCCGAAATAAATATATCAATCTATCTATCTAATGCGGAAAGCATATTGGCTGTTTAGATTATGAAACAATTATAACTTGTAAATAATTTAAAAAGCATAAGTTTAGGCACCTTTATGAAATAGTGCTTTTAAGTTAAGAACAAATACTTATCCGTCATTTTAAACAATATTATTCGTACAAGTTGATTTATATGTTATTTTATAATGTCACTATTACTATATAACTACTAACTATTACAATCTATTGTAGTGTGGAAGACCGGTAACTAAAGGGAACTGTCATGACTGTGGGCAACCGATCGGTGGTGAACGTTACAAGCTCGGACATGGAAACATACTTGATGCTGGGTAAGTTATTTTTATTTAACCATTTTTATTGTTTGGTTGTTTTTGTTAGATATACAATTGAAATTTTAATGTACATGTTAGTCGTACAAATGTCAAACAAGTTGGCATCTATTTTGTGTAATTGATGACAGGGGCGACGCCACACAAACAGGTCACATTTTGGGTTGTGCCGAGCGACTGGGGTCATCTGGCCCTGAAAGAGACATGAGTCCGGCATATTGTGCAGCCACCAGGCTACTTCTGCACATGGCAATGTTCCTTGGATCTGCAACAGCAACGGGACTGGAGGTATACAAGCGTTATACAGTACAATGTACCAATCAATATGGTGTTCTTGGTTTATTAATCAAAAGAAATTTCAATTTCATGCACATAAAAGTCTAAAATTATGAACATTGCCCCCTCCCTGTTCAACACTAAAGTAATTTCGTTTTTTCTACTCTTACTATTGTCAATGCATTTTAGGCTTTACGGAACATCATTAAACCAGACATCCAGCCTAATGAGGTGCAGGAATTCTTGTGGAGACACATGCTGAGAAACATCCACGACCTCCAACATATACTCAACAGGAGCACGGATGATGCCTTTATGCTGATGCATCTGATTGTCAACAATATCACCCTGCTTAACACAGGTTCAGTAACACATTAGTTTATTTGATATGTATTAAGATGTAAATTGTATGTAGTTTAAAAAAGTATTATTAATTTGATATTACTTTCATAGTTCTGTTTCAGTTGTTTTTAATTAGTTTGCTATTTAGAATACAATAGAAACATCAAGCAATCAATATAAAAAAACTTTCAAATGGCACATTTCCCACAGGAAATTGAATACAGTGTATTAGTTAACTGTTTATTAAATGTTAACCCTCTAAAACACCACCAGAGAAGCAAATGCAAAATGAAAAAAGTGTTTGTGTTGTCTTAATAGTATATGCCATCACCACTATATGGGAGGGGAGGGGTGTGTATAGATTTTCTACTGAACGAATGGCCATGCATAGCTTTAAGTTTGTGTTGCAACTCCTTCATATGAAGGGCTATAGTTGTGAATCTTTTTATCAATGCTTATCTCTTGCGCTAGGGTTTACGGTAAGGGTAACACTCTTGGAGGTGGGTGGTTCTAGTCAATTATGTGTCAAGTGTAATTTAGGCGCATCCATGTCTTAGGAACACATTTATTTAATATTAAATCATGCATGTTTTTGGCAGATGAAAAGGTGAGAGAGGAGACATGTTTATTGCAATCAAAGAGAGGCAGACAAGAATGGGAGAATATGTTTACGACCAAGTTCATTCAAACCACATTTCAGGTACATGTATGATATCTGTGTTACATTTGGTATATATTTTTGTTACTTATTTACTTACAGTGGTTACAGCAGTTTTTGTTTGACCTTTGTTTAATATAAGGCGGGATAAAATGCGCAAACTTGTTTTTATTTGAGTATAAGTATAATAAAGCATTTAATACAAAAACACTAAACGAAATAAGTAGCTTGATTGATGGTATTTTCAATGAGAACAGTGTATTGAATCCCGCAAATTGTTATTATTTTTTCATCGATCAGCACTACATTAGCCCTATAAACAAAATATCAAATAAACTTTGCTTTTGATGGGTGTTAAATAATCCTCTCATGCGCCAGAGACGAGCAACAAATTTGTCAGAATTCAGTTTTTGTTTCGTGTGTTATTCATTAAGCATCGTGAGTTCTTAAATTTTTCTCAGCCTCGCAAGATAAACTTAATAAATAATTGACACTAATCTAACATACTTTATTTATTTAAGGACCTGGACAACCAGTTAAAAACTCAAAACACCGCTTTGGCAAAAGACAACAGGATGGGTAGGTCCATATTTACAAAATTGGTCTTTAGCTCACCTAAGGACAATGTTCTCAAGGTGAGCTTTTGTGATTGTCAAGTGTCCGTTGTCCGTACGTCCGTGCGTCAATACTTACTTTAAACAACTTCTCCTCCTAAACCACTTAGCCAAATGTGTTGAATTTTTGCAGGAATGTTCCTTGCATAAAGCTCTACCAAACTTGTTCTAAGAATATAATTTCATATGAGCTCTGGTTGCCATGGCAACCGAACTATACTCTTAAATATTAAAAACTCTTCTTGTCATAATCAGAAGGCATCTAGCTTTGATATTTGGTGTGTAACATCATCTAGTGGTTCTATAGAAAGATTGTTTAAATTATGCCCCTGGGGTCAAAAGGGGCCCGCCAGGGGCTCATCAGTTTTATATAAACTTGTATAGGGAAATCTTTAAAATATCTTCTTGTCAAAATCCACTAGGCATAGAGCCTTGATAATTAATATGTAACATGATCTAGTTGTCCTCTACAAAGATTGTTCAAATTATGCCTCTAGGATGAAAAGGGGAGCGGAAGGCTGCTTATAGATTTAAAACAATCTTAAAAATCCTTCTTGTGAAAATATACAAGGCCTAGAGCCCTGATGTATTTGGTATGCAACATCATCAAGTGGTTCTCTACAAAGATTGTTAGTGGGCTTATCGATTTAAAAAATATTTGGAAAAAAATCTTGTCAAACCCCACAAGGCCTACAGCTTTGGTTTTTGGTATGAAAATCATCTAGTGGTCCTCTATAAAGATAATTCAAATTATGCTCCTGAGATCAAACGGTGCCCCCTGGGGCCTTATTAGTTATAATTCATGAAAATCTTAAAAATTCTTTTTCTCAAATATCACAAGACCTAGTGCTTTGATATTTGGTATGTAAGGTCATCAAGTTGACCTCAACAAAGATTTATCAAATTATGCCCCTGGGTTCAATAATGGCACTTCCCTAGGAATCAGTTGTTTATATAGTAAAAACTAATATTTTTTAATCTTCTCCGAAACCATCATACCTTGTGCTCTAATGTTCACTATGTTTGTTTAGTATTGACCCGCTACAAAGTCTGTTCAAATGTTCCTGGTGACAGTGTACAAAAATTGTTCAGATTAAATTGCCCCTTGTTTTTAAATTGTGCTTCTGGAGTTGAAAGTCGATCCACTTCGACCGTTCACCTATTTCTTAGGTGAGCGATCCAGAGGCCTCTGTGTCCTCTTGTCTAGCAAAATAAAGATGTTTAGTGACAAAACGGAGCATTACATATTTTTTACATTAATTTGGTTACGAGGTTGTTGGCTTTTCCTGTAGTCATAAATTACCGCACGTGCTCTACAGGTGCTAACCCTCTCCTGTGCCTGTTGTACGAAACTGAGGCTGCCTACCAGGATGAGGACGCCAATCATATAGAGTTGATTCCCCGCGTGTGGAGATTCCGCACACCGATCTCCATCGCTCACATGCAGTGGGAACTTGAAACTAGGGTACCCCGTGGGAAGGATCGACTTCCGGTTCTGCGACTCTTCTTGAAAGAGGTTTGATGGATTGGCTATTAGAATATTAACATTTTATGTTGTAGAAATGAATGTTGGTAATTGACAAATACACATCTCTCCGTATGTGTATCTTACAATGGTACTATTTAAAAAAATGCTTTATTGAGGTTCAATAAATGATTTAAAGGACCATCTGCTCCAAGCGTTGCAGTACATTCCAAGCATTCTAAGCCTTCAGAGGACATTAATGCTCAAATACAACAGGAAAGTGGACAAAGCTGAGGCCAACTCACAGATCACTGTTGGCTCACTGCTGGAAGGTCTGTTTTTATTTGTTGATTTAGAGAAAAAAATGTGCTATATGTTGTTACAATCTGACCTTTCGGGAAGGTTACTTGTTTACTTAATGAATACAAAATGGTAAGAAAATAGGTTGCATGTTACATTTTTACCTAGCGAAACATACGTAGTAGTGGTTGCGTGGCATACATCTGATTGCGACATGCAGTTTGAAACGTTAATATGGTATCTATAAATTATATTTGAAAACCAAAGGCAAAATAAGTGTTGATTTTGTAAAATTCATTGCGGTATGATCCAGACCCGGTTGGAAGACGTCAGATTGAAGTGTGGATTCGGGACTTCAGCCTTGCGTGGGAACTCGTGAGGTCTCACCTTGAACACTATAGTGAGCAGTTTTACCTTCAACCTGTGTATTAAATAATAACATTTATATAAAAATATACTAAATGGTTTCCCTTTCTTTATATCATAAATGGACTGCAAATCTGCATTAAAGACTGCTTTAAGGTTCTTGTTTTCTGGGATTAGTTGTATTAAGGAACATGTACATGTATGACTTGTATATATTTTTAGGACATAATGATGCAATATTGTTATTGTTGTTCTATTTGCTTTGATAGAAGATATACACGCCTGTTTTGTTTTTTAGACAAAACATGCCTACAAATCAAACGCAGCTTATGCAAATTACCAAGAGTGAGATAATGCCTTTATAACCTGATATGTATAACTCCTTCCCAGCGTTTCCAACTGAGTTGGGTGGCTCCATGGTGCCCAAGGAGTACTGCACCAGGCCGGTGGACGAAAGCACCCCCCTCAGCCTCCTTCTGCCGTCCTGCTCAGGGGTAGGGCTGTGTTCGTATGCAATGCTGGACCTGCTGTTCCGGAAACAGAACGATTTCCTCGACAAGTACCGGGGGGAAGCTAAAAGGTGAGCGTTTTTATGCTTTCATTAGAAAAAAATATATCTCTCGTCTCCGCAACACGAGCTTTTAAAAAAATGGCTAGGTATGAAGGAAAACATTCTGCAAAATGCAACACCTTTAATGGGTCGGTCGTGAAAGGGAAACTTTGTTTAATTAAGTTATGTTTTGGCATTATTAAACATTCTAATGAGTTTGTATTTAAAATACATTATCTATTTAGGCATAAAGATATGTCGTAGGTTGTTTGTGGTTTTATACAGAACCAACAATGTTTTGTTTCCATTTGGTATTTACTATAAGTGGTTATATTAAAGGAAATCTGATAGCGTCTCCAAGGTGTCACCGATGGCTGTAACGCACGCCCACTTGATAAGTTACGACCCTGAGCGAGACATCCTGCCGCTGGTTCTCGCAAACTGTCAGTACACATTTGAGATGGGCAAGGGAACCAAGATCGAGTATGACTTCCTGGGTCTTGAACGGCAGTTGATGGACAGGTTCCTGTTTTCAAAGTCCAGGATTGATGTTGGAAACGTGCTCGAGGTATGCGTGATGTACAATTTATAATGTAGTATAGCATTGCTTGAAGTCGTAGGAAAGTGTTTACGTTCATAAAAGATGATACCTAATGTAAATATCTCTTAAATTATGTATGTATCTGTGAAAAGTATATGTTGAATGTATGGTTCTTAGTGAATAGAACTTAACTGTTTTCACGTTAACTGTTTCCATTTGAAGATAAACCTCATGGTGTACAGGACAGAGTTTACCAATGTTGCTGTATTTGAAAAACTGCAAGAGAAAATTCCACAGGTAATAGAACATCTGTAAAATAGACTTGGAGGAACTTTGACAGATTAACAGTTTGTCATTCTGTTTATGACCTCAACTCTTAGAGTTGCCTCTAGCGTTGCAAAGAAACATATGGGGCAAACTAATATCTTGCATTATAACAGTGTGAGGTGTATTAGATTACTTACATCATCAATATTTTATAGCAATAGTGAAAATAGGGAAAACAAGTCATATATGTTCATACACAAAACATTATGGATATTTTTGTTCCTATAGTTTAAAAAAAGTGAAAACGGATAAAATACATACATATAGTGCACCTCTTAGTTGTAAGCTCCTTTGTGGTTATTTGAATATTCCATGACACAATTTCGTGTTGAGTTAAAAGCGCATTATCAACATAAAAACCAGTTTAAGGGTATTCTAAGGAACATTTGCTGTTGCGTAAACATACAGTTTTTGTATAGGGCACACATTGACCTTATCGTATATTTGACATTGGTGTCGTTTGGGGAAAACATTTAACGACATGTTTACTTGATTTTACAGGAGACTTTGGGTGGAGCTGTGAAAACTCAAATATGTGAAGACATTCGGACACTTCCTGATCTTTGTCAATTTCTGGACAATCTCGATATCGCCATTAGCTTCCTGAAAACCACCGGTGGTCAGCAGGCGGATGGTTTGGCAAATTTTATGTCCAAGACACTCCATATTGAGCAGCCAATGTCCAGTCAAAAGGTGACATTTTATTTCTACATATTAAACTTTGTACCGTCGACATTGTAAAGGAATGTCTCTAACATTGTTACAAAATTAATGGTATTAAGATTCATCGTTATTAACACCTCTCACAATGATAAATGGTATTATGTTTTATTACAGTCAACACGTCTGACAGTAAAATGTTCATTGAAACTTTGTTTGCCTTCCGTTTGTCCAAACACATTCTGATCCATGCATAATTATACATTGAAAGATAGTTCTGGGTAGAGTTTTATTTCACAGCATGTTATCATTTGCAGAAGAAATGGACTATAAATTTTAAACATAAAATGTACTTTCCGCAAGTAATTGGATGTAATACATCTGCTATTTGGTCTCCTCACTTTTCAGGCACGACAAAGCTGCCAATTCAAACACACCAGAGCTTTATGGCTATTGCTGTCACAGTTAAAATCAAAAATGTTGGTTGACTCCAACCAAGAAAGATGGGTATGCTATGCATTTTCTCATTTAAAATTATGTCGAATAAATGTGTAAACTGGTGTCCGATGCATTGGCAAAATGCGGGAACATTATATCACACGGTACATGTGCGCAATACCAGCAATACACAAACAAATACATTTTCTGATTGGTCCAAATGACATTGTGCATTTTGACGTTACGTAAGTCCTGCCTTTTTCAAATTCAACGCTATTTCAAATGCTCTGAAAAACTGTTTGCGATAGGTCAATATACGTATCGACAAAACGCTTGAATAGACGCTCTATTCTCCGACAAATGATTGAAAGCACGTTGCGTCAAACATTGCATGTGCACAAGGTCAGCAAAATACAAAAGATACAGTCGTCCAATTGGCCCAAATCACGTTGTGTGTTATAGCAATAAGTAGCCTCTCGCATTTTTGTTGAACTAAATTTCATTTCAGGTCGGCCAAAAAATAAGTTGTTGATTTGTCGATTGTCAAATTACATACAGTATTAAAATTTAAAAATAAAATCTAATTGAAAGTATAATTATGATAAACATGCACATATAACAAGGAACAGTATTCCTTTAATTAAACCATCTTAACTGTAATGAATGCAGTATTTCATAATGTACCATTTGTAACAATTTTAACATTTAAGTATTTCTTTAAATTACAACTGTTCTGTTCGACATCAGGAGGTGTTTGAAACTCTACTGGAACCGTATCAAGAGGAGCTTCCAGACGAATTCCAGAAAGCTTTTGGTGACTACATGAAGAATATGAGCGTGGAAAAGCTGTCTAGCCTTGTGGAAGTGATGCACGAGTTCCTCCTTCTGCACGTGGCCAGGCGAGAAAACAGTGAGGATGAGGACTATAGGGACAATACCAATGACAAGTGAGGGCCAGACCGTAGTTTATTAGTACTGTCTTGTATGTTTGCAGTGTGTTATAAAATCTAAATATATTTATTATATATATAATTTGAACATACAATATAGAGACAAAGTATTATTATCACTGTAAGTAACTGATAGGAATATACATTTAACAAAATTTAAAGAAATTGGCGGCTAGTTCAACTTTGCTATGAAAATCATGAAGATAAATTGTTCGAGCAGTATATATAGGTAGGCCCATCAGTCTTTATCTCTTGTTCTGTATGCGTTAGGAATACTGGTTTTTGTTGATATGAGGTTTAATGTAGTTGAAAGGTGTGAGTGATACTAATCTTGGTATACATCATTCATCCATTATTTGGCCTAAGATACCTGAAACAAGTATCGTGCTTTACTTATGGAATTTCCGTCATTTCACGGCTCAGAGTATAATTGTAGGATTCCTAGGTTAATATACAGAATTTACCCCATGAGTAATGCCTGAAAAACATATATCAAGAAAAGGTATTGTGATGTATGATGTACTAGAATTAATACTTATCAACTAAAACAATTTGGTTCACAGTTTTGGTTTCTTGGCTCAGTTTATGCAGTATATATCACCAAGTATCCTAACCCTTCCTTAAACGAATGTTATTTTTAATCTGTCTTTTATTATGTTTCTAGAATCGAAGAAACCCTTAGGGTGTACGTTGATCTTCAAGAAAACCCATGCTTTGATGTTGCCATACTGCAGGACTTTCCACCAGGCATTCTTTTCAAGCACAGCGTCTCTACCTGGATCATGGCCTACCAGGCTCTGAAAAAGAAGACAGGCATGAAGAGACGTTGAGCAAGGATTGGAAAAACAAGAAACTGACAATTTTACTGTTTATGCCCCCTTAAAATCTGTGTTAGCATAAATTTTTGAGGGCACCTTGCCGTGTGGACATATTTATAGCGCAGTGATATGATTTGTTTTAGCGATATGTATTTTCTGTGATGCTGTAACTTTTATTTTATAACTCGTGTCGTGTGATCAGTAGGACATTGTGATCCGATTGAGTGATCCGACTAAGAGATTATTGTTTTGTGTCAGTAAGATGCTGATTGAGCTTGAACTCACTCCAACATCATTTGTATAATGACCATTGATCCTTTTCTGGAATATGTTTGCTGTTACCTATAAAATTGAAGTGTCATTGTATATTTTGTTACTGCTCGGCTATAGCATTATGCTTTCTTTGATTAAGTATAGAATGAACTCAAAATATGCATGAATGTTATTACATTGGTTATGTAATCCCCCATTTAATAAATTGTAAATAGTGTAATATCTGTAGTACGAGTATTTATTGTTTGTATATTTGCTCTTAAAAGAACTATTCATTCATGTTCCCTTATTTAATTGTTTTAGATGTGCAATGTATTTTGTTGCACATGAAGTTTCTATAACTGCAGCCTACAGTTAAAGTCACTTGAAAAAATGTGCTTTTTCTGAATTGTTTGTTCTTGTTGCATACGTAAGTTGTTTTCCATAGGTGGTTGTAATATACTTGTGGTTTGAGTTGCATTTTGTGTTACTTTTAAGGTTGCTTTTCGTATTGGTTTCCTTGTAAATACTTTTGTGACTTCAAAATCTTGAAGGAGTTTGAATGGAATTTCTTGTAAAGTTGAGTGCAATGTTTTTGTTGTAAATGTACATAAAACAATATCAGTGTATTGTATGTTTGTATAAAATATGGCTTACTAGTTTGGTTAAGTTGCAAGTTATTGTGTTTACAATTTGTTACATCAGTTTAACACTACCATGTTCATTCATAAACTATTTACAAGGTAAGTTATTTTTAAACAAAGTTCGCTTATATATACCTTTCTTTATTGTTGTGTTGTTTCTTCGCTGTATAACGATATGTTACTTTATAAGATGATGGGAGTTTTTAAGCAGTATACAGTGTGATATGATTTTTAGTGATATGAATTTTCAGTGATACTGTAAATATTTTCTTTATTGTTACTCCTGTCGTGTGATCATAGTAGGACATTATAATAATTTTACTAATCCGACTATGATTGATATTTTTGTTATGTGTCATTAAAAAACCGATTGAGCTTGAATTCACTCCAGCATCATTTATATAATGACCCGTGATCCTTTTCTGGAAGATGTTTGCTCTTATAAAATTGAAGTGTCATTGTATCTTTTGTTCCTTGCTTAGCTATAAGATAATGATTAGTTTGATTGACCATGGAATGAATTAAAAATGTATATGTGTTATGACATTGATTATGAAATCTGTATTGAATATTTCTTCCATTGTTAATGGATTGTGTGATGCAATAAGTTACATTAAACATTCCCACTTGTATTCATTTTCTGTTAAAGCTTCCCTGCATGTGATGTGATGTTTTCTTATTTGTCATACTTATATCTTTTAAATGCAACATATGTAATTACTTTTTAAAGAAATGTTTGACAGGTTTTGTGATTTGTACAATGATTTAGAATCACCATAATCTTGCATTGGTGAACAATAACAAACTTTAGGTATGTGGTTGTATAAAATTCATTTATTCGGAAGTGAAACACTTACCGTTAGTTTGATGTTGCCAACAATATACAATAATGTGTAAATAGTGTAATTTTTATATCTGTTTCTTGTGAACTATATCGGAAAATATATAAGCATTAATTCTTTCCTGAGGGTTACCCTTTCTTCAGTTTACAATGACAGAAATAGTTTGCATAGAGATGTACTAGTAGTTTATGTGTTATTTGAACGTTTGTTTCCAATCGATGTGATCACTTTTTAATAGTTTAATAAATACTGTTACATGTATTATCATGTGTTTAAACATAGGTAACAGACATAAAATAGGCATCTTGTTGGGAAAGGTTTTAGTAAGTTTTATCCCTTGAACTGGTATGATGGTACATGCCGTGATGAGTGTGTTGTTATGCGTATGTATATGTGGGTTCTGCATGCATGTATATTGTAGCTTGTGTTAGGTTTCCAATTTAAAAAAAGGTTTGAATTTGTGTTTGTTGTATTTTGGATAGTACATTTATTCACTTTTGTATATTTGCTCTTAAAGAGCTATTCAGCTTATGTTAAAGTATTAAGTTGTTGAAGATACACATGTATGCCGTTCCACATGAGGTTTCTATAACTGAAGCGTACAGTTAAAGCGACTTCAAACTATGTGGGGGTTTTCTGATTCGTTTTTTCTTGTTGCATCCTAAAATTGCTTTCTATAGATGGTTTGCTGTCTTTTCTGTCAGCTCGTAAGCAATTCTGTCAATTTATATTGTAATACATGTGTGTTTTAAGTTGCGTTTTGTGTTATGCTTAAGATTGCTTATATTAGTGATGTCCTTAATAAATAATATTGTGACTTCAAAATCTTGAAGGAGTTTGAAAGGATATTCTTGTAAATGTTTTGTTGTAATTTAACATAAAATAATATGCAGTAGTCAGTGTATTTTCTGTATGTTTTATATCGATGTACTTTCAGTCTAATTATGTATTTTACTCATTGTGGACAAGCTACACTATTTCCGTGTGAATTTTTGGAAACGTGTAGTTTGACTTTATTCGATGTACATTTAAAATACATAGAAACGTTATATTTTTCATGAAATAATGCTTATTAGTTTGCTTAAGATACAAGTTATCATGTTTACTATTTGTTACATCAATTCAACACTACAAGTTATTTTTAAACAAAATTCACCAATATATACCTTCCATTATTGTTGTGTTGTTTCCTTGCTGAATAACGATATGATACTGTAAACGATGATGTGAGATTTTAAGCAGTGTGTAGTGTGATATGATTTTTAGTGACGTGAATTTCCAGTGATACTGTTACTATTTTCTTTATAAATAACTTTTGTCGTGTGATAATTGTAGGATATTGTAATAAATTTAGTGATCCAACTAATAGATTTTTAATATGTGTCATTGATATACCGATTGAGCTTGAATTCAGTCCAACATCATTTATATAATGACCAGTGATCCTTTTGTGGAATATTTATGTTAGTCGCTCAAGATTACCTATACAATGGTAAGTGTTATTGTATCTTTTATTGCTTTCTCAATTGTTACATTTGCTTGGTTTGATTGACAATGGAATGACCTCGAAATGTATGTACATGCTAATTCATTGATTATGAAATCTGTATTGAATATTTTCTTTATTGTTAATGGATTGTATGATGCAATAGGTACATTTAACACTTTTATTCATTTTCCCGTTTGTTAAAGCTTTCCTGTAGGTGATATAATATTTTCTGTTTTTGTCATATTGATATCTTTTAAATGCAACATGTGTAATTATATTTTAAAGAAATATTTGACATATTTTGTGAACTTTGTAAGTGAACAATAGCAAAGTTAAAGTATATGGCTGTATCAAAATTCATTTATTCGGCAGTGAAACATTCCCGTTAGTTTGATGTTGCCAACAATATACAATGAAGTGTAAATAGTGTAATGTTTATATCTGTTTCGTGTAAACTACATCAGAAAATGTGTTATCATAATTTCTTACAACGACATACATAGTTTGCATTGAGATGTAGTTTATGTGTTGTTTGAACGTTTGTTTCCAGTCGTTGTGATAACTTTATGTTAGAATCTATGCATGATAAAATCATAGGAGTTTAATAATTATAGGTTATTGGTTGGATATGGAAATATATGTACGAGTTCTGCTGCAGAGTAATATTGCGCGACGTCAGAGGCGCAATATTAACTACGCACCAGAACGAGTACATATATTTCCATATCCAACCAATAACCTTTTTATTACATACGCGTTACCATCTCAAAAGCCTTAATAACATTTGTTATATAATTCTCATCATCAAATCTCAAAAATAACATCTTTATTAAACAAACAAAAATTGAAATTCAAAACGAAAGTAAACCAATTGTCGCCACTTCCGTTTCTAAGGCTGACACGTAAAAAGAATGTGTATTCAAATGAATTTCATTCATAGATTTGAGAGCACCTGCAAATTTTCATCTGCATAATTTTGTCTAAAAAGGGTTTTGGACAAAATGGTCAACGTGAAAGACTTCTAATAACATGTTCGATGATATGTATAGATTGATCGTGTAAAACAACGTCAAAATCGATGCCAAACTAAAACTAAAATTGATGAAAACATTATGACGTCATGAAAATGCGGGAATTATTGGATGTTTGGTGCGTAACGTCATTAT
>Ga0224511_10001432_pt1 | contig 14405 bp, 4 predicted proteins | sample SF_May12_sed_USG_2_FD_169988 | JGI IMG/M metagenome (GOLD analysis project Ga0224511, IMG submission 169988) | Sediment microbial communities from San Francisco Bay, California, United States - SF_May12_sed_USGS_8_1 | ecosystem: Environmental > Aquatic > Marine > Sediment | place: USA...
ACTGGATCTGCCACTGAAGAGTACACTTTCCTTTCATGAATTAGATTGCATAAACGTGTACAACTACACACAATAATTAAAAAAAAAAGTAAATCTAATTGTCTTCTGATATATTTAGCAGAGTAAGGAAGGTGTCGACGATTCATATATTTATCAGAGCGTCTGCCTAATTGATCAATGTCTCACATCACCTGTTGCTAATACCTTTTTAATTTGAAAACCCCGTTGCGCTCTTTGAGCTAAATTTTGGTTACCAGCTTTTGCAAACTTTATACAGATTGCCGGAGGTAAGATAATTATCAACAAATGTAACATGTTTTCGAGACCCTGTCAAAGAGTGGTTTCTCGTCTTTACAATGTTGCTAATAGCACAAAGGCAATAAGAAGTGCAGTAAGTATGTTTTAAAATCTATTTGTAACATAATTTATAGTTTCATATATTTGTGTGTAACTTGTTTTAAGGATTGCAATGATTGCTGACAGGTCGACCTTTACTTAAGAAACTCATTAGTTCCATGACACAAAAAGGTTGAATCAAAATCTGCAGGGGCGTAGATAACTGGGCGGCCGCCGCACCAATAATTTGGCTAGTCGTCGTTATACAGAAATGACAGGCTTTTCGGCGTCCCACACAAATTTTACCTTGCACGTTCAGTAAATGTCTCCGCTGGTCTGCTCGGACATGGTCACAACGAATTAGTCCGAAATATGTGTCATAAACACGAGTTGAGAGTCTGGCAATCGCCCGTTGATTATTTTATTGTTCTGTGCAATGATTGCCCTGATGATCAGTGTCTTTATTGCAGCAATTATAACCCGGCTTTCATAGTGTTTGTTTAATCCCTGTTGTTCGTCTATAGTGATTGGTAAGAATTTGTTTTGTTATGTTACTGGTAACTGGTAAACTGTATTGGATCCATTCCCTGGTGCAAAGGATACGTTGTAATTGAAGCAAAAACTCTGTGGTGCATTGTTTTCATCTTTTTTGTCTGCCTTTAAGAATTGTAGAAGTCAGTTAATTACAATTTGAGTTAATTTTAGCGTGACAAATCACTAGCGGGTTGAGGGGTCGTGGACCTATGATTTTTATGCCCCAAATGCTTAATTTCCTCATTTTTTTTTGCCAGAAGAAAGCGTTAATTTACCGACGTAGGGTTTGCCGCCCCAATGTCAGAATGTCATCTACGCCCCTGATCTGTCAGTAGAGATCCAAGTTTTATGCACCAGTCAGATGCATATCTGGGTCATAAATAACAGTCACATAAGGCTAAATAGCAATAATTTCATAGTGTCATTCTCTTGAGATGAAGTTTGCCAGAATTGCTAATTCAAATCTAAATAACAGTACATTGTTCGTTCAATGGTCAACCCATCCAAACTTTTGACTAAGAATTGTGTTTTAAATTGACTTGTTTAAGAATCCAGTTCAGCATGTCCTAAGGGCTGAAATCTCCACGACCTGTTATCTTCGAGATGATGAAGAAAAGCCAAAGAAAGAGAGGCGTCCTCCAATTACAGACCCCAACTTTGAAGGCCGGATAGGATACCAAGTTAGAGATGTGTCTGTCGAAGAAAGCATAGAATACATGAAAAGTGACTGTGAGTATAAATTGTTACCTACTTTTCTGTATCTGATATTCCTAGTAGAATTTATTTCTGAATGCTGTTGGCATTTTCAATTTCATGCATTAAATCTGTTTAAAGAATGAGGGATGACAGTTTAATGGGGGATATTTAATTCATGATGTTATTGGTAAATACTATGCCTGTTAAAATAATATAGTGAGACTTGAATTTTGACAGAAAAAAAGAAATTATTCTTCTGTTTAAATCTGACATTCTGACTAATGAAAATAAAATTTAAAAATCAATTAGCTTTTCAAAATTCCTAAACATCTTTTAGTGTTCTAGGAACATCGGTTACTTTTTATATATGTGAAATTTAGTAATCAGTCAATCAATTAGTCAATCAATTAATTAATCAGTTAATTGATAACCTTGCAGCCTATAAGGCAGTTTATGGAGATGAACCAGTGTGGAAAAACTACAGGCGGAATGTGGTCGGCCACTTTGAACCAGCACCACGAAAAACATGTATAGTATGTATAGTTTTGTAATCCATGAACACAATGTATGCACAGTACATTACCCAGAAACAATTAGTGCTAAACTACAGGGTAAGAAGTCATTTACTTTGGATGGGGATGGAACCTGCAACCCTATGCTTGCAAGTCAGTTGTCCGTACAACTGGCCTGACTATCCTCAGTAACTGAAAGGATTATATACACACACAATGACACTAATATTTTAGCGTGATCAAGTTACTCTAAATATTGTAAAATGACCTTTCAAACAGTACTGAACAATGGTAATATGTAATAGAATAAAATGGTAACTTATTGTTTAAAAAAAATTGAATTTACTTTTCCAGCCAACATTCCAAAACACTCACTCACTCACTTGCTCGCTCACTCACGCTCACTCACTCACTCACTCACTCACTCACTCACTCATTTTCCACCCACCCACCCACCCACTTACACTCACTCACTCACTCGCTCACTCACTCACTCACTCACTCACTCACTCACTCACTCACTCACTCACTCACTCACTCACTCACTCACTCATCCACCCACCCACTCACTCATCCACCCACCCACTCACTCACACTCACTCACCCACCCACTCACTCATCCACCCACCCACCCACTCAGCCACCCACCTGGTGTGATACCAGTAGTTTGTCATTTGATCACTTACTGAATGTCCATCAGTTATTGTATCATGTACTTACAGAGGTCTGGTGTGATAACAACGGGTAGTGCATGTCCTGTGTGCCGGGATGACTATCTCATACTCGACTACAAGGTAACATTATAATACTGGATCATACAACATAACACCAGTTTGTATAAAAAATTAGAGCAGAGCTAGTACCTCGGTCGATAGGGTTTTTCTTGGGTAGACAAAATGCACTGTCACCCTCAATGAGGGCCATTATTTATTTATTGTCTAGGTACAAGTCGGTGATGATGTTTTCCCCCGAGTACAGGCAGATTTTTACAATAGTGGGAGTATTTCATTTATAAATATTTAGAAATAAGTAGATTTGCTATATGCTATGTGTGCCCTTGCCAATAAAGATTGAGAGAAGTTATATAAGAGTCACTCTGTTCATTGGATCTGCCATTGTTTAATGTATTGTATAATGATAAATGTTTCACATTTCTTAGGAGATAAAATGTAATGTCCAAAAAATGCCCACTGACATATGAAATACAGAGTTATGTGCCCTTGAACTTTGTGTCAAAGCCGCGATGGAGGATGGTATAATTATAAGACACATGCTAGAATGCTGCTGCACTAGTTGACATATCAACAACCCATCAATCAGACCATTTGAAATGGCATTTGATCTGACAAAAGGTGAGACTTTGTGTGATGTCAGAACATTGTCATTTAGGCCAATCAGAAGACTGACTTGCTCGTGTATTGCTGGTTATGCGCACATGCAATGTTTGACATAACATTCTTTCCAACATTTTGTCAGAGCATCAGACATCTTTTCATACATTCTGTCGATACATTAGTAGTGTTTCTGGACGATTTCAGAACCTGGATCTGTTGAAGCAGTTCCTGCAGCCGTCATCCATGGAACCTATGGACCCAAAGAGAACCGGCATCTGTATGATGCAGTTCAAGAAACTTAACCTCGCCCTCATCAAAGCACAGGACCTTGGTAAGGTCTAAAGACTAGACTTGTACAAATTTAGATCTGCAACCTTGTATAAAGAGAAGATATTTTGTTTGTTTTGAGTCTCGATTCTAAAATCCTTGTCTAAGATAACACAAAAATATGTATGTGTGTACTATACAATATAAGAAGCTTCCTGCACAATGTGGATAAATTTGTTAACCAACCAAGGGATGGAAAACTCAAGAATCAACAATTTTGGGGCTCACGGGATGTGGCACACATTCTCATTGTTTCACAGTTTGATAATTGTTGAAAGACATCGCACTTCAGCATTTGTCTAAGTCAGGTGTTCAGTTGTCCCTCACGTCTGGGCATAATGATGTGATTGATGCAAGCAACTGATGCATAAAAATAGGTGGTCATTATTTGCACAATTTTTACATTTCTTTTGTCCCTTCTTATTCAGGGTTGCTGGAGAGACATTTTGAAGTGAGGACCTTCGATCTCCAATACTGGGCAAAGGTTGCCAGTGACATGGCAACACAGGAACAGATGGAACTGATAAATAAGAAGAAAATGTCGAAGCCTCAGTCACAGAAGTCGCCACCTTCGTTCAGGAAGGGTCCGCTGCCAGATAGAAAGTCGCCACCAACCGTGGGAAAGTCGTAGTCTGTGAATTTGTTGTATGCATAATAAAATAATAAAATTTAACTCTTAACTCTTATTTTTATATTTTAATGCCCCCAAAGGGAAACACAAATTACAGTCAAGTCTGTTTAAAAGGAACCCACTTAAAATGAACTTTCGGTTAAAAGTAACCGATTGTCATTCCCCAATCTTTAGCAAGGAACAAATTTACCATACATATACGTTTATAAGGAACTTTGGTTAAAAGGAACAGATTTTCATGGTCACAGAGAGTTCCTTATAAGCAGTTTTTACTGTAGTACTGTTAAAGGCATTAATTTTGGCGCTTGTAATAATTGTTTGAATTGGGGAAAGAAAATAAGAATTGGCGCCAAGTTATATTCCGTTTATCATGTTTATTTTTGCAAGTGATACCTCTCTTACATAATAAGTTCAGTAATATATGATGTCCTGCGCTTAAACATACAATATTGGGGATTGTTTTTGAGATTATTCAGACTTCAGAACAATAACTGCAGAGCCTGTGTAAAGCTAATCATTAGACCTCAAATACAATGTGCGGGTTTCAGGCAACCACTTGAAACACTAAGGTTGGGATTCATTTGTTCTTATTTTTTACCATGGAAATGTGTCTTCAGATTGAAATTTGAGAAAAAAAATCTAAAATGTCATTTTCTATGGAGGCCTGGGTTACATAAAACTCACACATTATATTTTAGGGCCTGATACTTGTGATGCATAAGATAAAAAAAAAATATGAATGAAGGTTTTATTCAATTAGTTTTTGCAAATGGAAGTTGTATTTAACATAAACAGTCATCCAACAAATTCTTCAACTGAAAAAGCACCATCTCATACATGTTAACAAGATCAAAATGAAGCTGCGTCTGCATCTCTAAAAAACAAATTTATCATCAACAAAGAATGTTAATAAAATGTATTGAAATGCAAAAATGTACAGAGAGTTGAAGCACTTGTCTTGAGTGTGTAGCTTGCAAAGGCAGATAAGTAACAATAATTGAAAAACATGATTAGAATGTATGGAAGGTATCTAGATTAGCTTGGCATTCCTGCTCATTTATGTTAATTACATATAAAAGCGTATCAAGAAAGTGCAGATTCTAACATAGCATTTTTGTCATAAAGAAAGGGATACCATCACATAACATGACAATAATCCAAATTAATTTTGATCAATCATCTATGTCATTCTGGTTGTTGATTAACTCCCTGCAAAACGCTGCAAGATTATTAGACGCCCCACCACAAACATCTCACAACAATGACCTTGAGTTTCGTTTCTTCTTTTCATCAATGTCAATCCGATATCTGACCCAGGCAAGGGCTTACTTGGCTCCCAACATCAACTTCACAATAAAGTAATAACTGATATTTTTCACACATCTGTGTCATTCCTAATGCCCACAACAATAATTTCACATAAAAACTTATGTTTTGCTATGCATCTGTGTCCTTTTGATTCCCGTTTAAACCACCAGTAAGTGCTGCAAGATTGCCGGGCGCTCCGACGCCAACCTCACTTCCGTTCGGCAACACGTATTTGCCTTCCGCGTTGGCAAACACGGGAATGAACGCCATCTGTTGGGTGTTGCCAACGGTTACAGGGATGGGAACAATCATCGGCGGAAGGCTTTGCTGAACCACTGTGCCAGGGGAGGCGACTGCTGGTCTACTAGGGGGCGACTGAAACAGACAGCACAAATAATGGTTGTATGTAACCCTACTGTAATGATAATATAAATTAAAACATGTTCAATATGCATTGAAGTAGAACAACAGCAGCAGTCACTGCCCTTGTTTTCATTTTTAAAACTAAATCAAATTAGGTATGTGACAAAAATGAGACAAACACAAAAGGGTAAATCATAAAATGACATAATTAGACAAATTGGTTAAAATTAGGCAAATTTATCTTTCCCTGTTTAAGTCTGAGGGAATCCAAATATTCGTATATCAGAACTTGATCCCATTACAGTAGTTGTAGTTGGAATTCCTTTGAACGTAAACTGAAGTATTTGTTTGATGTTTATAATAAAATCTTTCTTGTAAATATAGTTATGGGAAAAACTGATCAAATATGTATAGTTTGACACAAAGAAATATACAATGTACTGCTTGGGTTTTGCTATAAGTACAATAATTTACACTACAGACATTTATTGTAAAAGTAGATGGGTGATAATTTAGTCAGAGTATATAGGTTAATTTCCTAGCTTCCATGCCTTTATGAAATCACTGCTCTTGAGTAAAGCAGAAATTTGGAGATAATGCTATATAGATGTCCTGATACTAGAACAGAAAGTTTGATTGTGTCTTATTATGGAGCCACCCACCTGCATTCCAGTCATCAGGGACATGACAGAACCCAGCATGTTTCCCATCACATCAGCACCTCCTGGTGCCAACACTGGAGACGCCATTCCTGAAGATGATACTCCTGATGCCAACACTGGAGACGCCATTCCTGAAGATGACACCCCTGATGCCAACACTGGAGACGCCATGCCTGATACTGACACCCCTGATGCCAACACTGGAGACGCCATTCCTGATACTGATACTCCTGATGCCAACACTGGAGACGCCATGCCTGACGCTGACACTCCTGATGCCAACACTGGAGACGCCATGCCTGACGATGACACTCCTGATGCCAACACTGGAGATGCCATGCCTGACGCTGATACTCCTGATGCCAACACTGGAGACGCCATGCCTGATGCTGATACTCCTGATGCCAACACTGAAAATGCCATGCCTGACACTGATGGAATTGTAGGAGTAGCTGAAGACATCGCTGTAGTCGTTGGAGTAGATTCCGAGGTTGCCATTGATACTGAGAGAGTGACAGCTGGTGTTGGTGACAAAGGTGCGGAAGACAACGATGTTTTAGGTGTAGGTTCAAAGGTCTCCCATACTTGTTTCTTAGATGGACTCTTTGGAGTAGAGGTGTTCCTTGAAATTGAGGTGATTGGTTGAGTCATTTTAGTAGATTCTGAGGTTATTGAAACTGATATCTTCGTTTGTAGGGTCGCCAGAGAAAGAACAGGTTTTGGATTAACTACCGATTCAGAACCTGGTGTCTTTGATCTTGGAGATCTTGAGAGAATTCTCCCATGATTCCCATGTGGAGTTGAAAGTTCAGTTTTTGAAGCTGCAGTCTTGGATACGGGAGATTGAATAGAAACTGGCACAGACTTTGTAGAAGAGATATTTATTGAGTCTGAAACTGATTTGTTTGGTCTTGGAGAAATAACATCACCAACAGTAACAGTTGGTGAGCCTTCTTGTGTTTCCACGGTAGATGATGTCACTGTGGATTTAGAGGCCAAAGAACTCTTTGACACACAGAGCATACCCTGTTTCACTGTTGCTGATGTTATTGCTGATGATGTCACTTGTGATGATGTCATTGCTGATGATGTCACTTGTGATGATGTCATTGCTGATGATGTAATTGCTGATGATGTCACTGTTGCTGCAGAAAACAGTTCCGTTAAAGATTGTGGTGACAATTCTGTTGAAGATGGCGGTGATAAAGAGTTAGAAGCCTTTGTTGGTGTTGAACTCGTTGCTGACACCACATTTCCAGAAATATCTGACAGTAAATCAGCAGACATTGAAACGTTTGGCTCAGGAGCCTTAGGATTTGCCTGTTTTTTGAGGAACTTTATTGCTGTGGACGATGGTTTGTCTTTTGGTGCATGTTGCACCGGAGAAGGTGCTGGAAATTTAAACTTTTTGCCATTGTTTTCTGACAAGCCTGGACTAGAGTAAGTGTTGTCGATTAGCGATTCTTCTGAGGGGCCTTCTTCAGGTTCTGTCTGAATAACATAATCATTTGACTCGTTAACAGTGACACTAACCACATTCTTTATTACCTTTTGGTTAGGGGGAGCTAGTGTCAGCACCACTGTGGATTGACCTTTCTTTTTACTTTGCAAAGCATTATCCGACAAAACAACTTTCTTACTTGCAGACAACTTAAGCTTCAGTTTACTTTTTACCTCCTTAGTTTTCTCTATCTTATCGAGATCCTCTTTACTAGGCAGCATCTGTCTCTTAACCCCTTTTCCAAAAGAGGGCCCAGCAGGCACTGCAATGAAAGGCTTTTCCTTCCTTTTTCTTCTGACTTTTGATCCAGGTTTCAGGACGTCTTTATGTCCATCAGCTATAATATCAACATCTGCTTGAAGTTTCCTGATCTTCATCACCTGCTTATCAATATCTGCAATAGTAGCTCCATTATTAACCTCTTGTCCACCCTCCTCCTCTTCTTCCTCCATTTTCACTGGCACAGCAATAAACTCACTCCCACTTACTGCATCGAATTCTGTACACATTCCTGGATCTATAACCACTTCAATAGAAGGAGCATCAAACGTTTCCTCTTCCATCTTTTCAGCCGACGTTTTGCCCCGATTCCACCTCAAACGTCCATCCTTTCTCCGATAACCGATCGACTGTTCAACCCTTAAAACCTTTTCCAGATGCCTGCGCCTCTGTAACAGCTTAGCTTTCTTTCTCTTCATCCCCTTCTTCCCCCCTGGTCTCTTGACAGGCCACACTGTGTCCTTCAATATCTTAGGTTTCTCTTCAAACAATGGCTCAGGCTGTTGCAGGATTGGAACTTCGGGAATCTGTTCGACTAAATTCACCACATTGTCTTGTTGTACTAGATTGCGCAATCGGGTGTTCCGTTGGTTGTACGTCTTCTGTAATAGAAGAAAGGACATTTAACTTGAGATAAAAGAATTTGTTTAGCTCTTTTTAGTTCTTATCATGATTGCAAGATAATCTTGTTACTGTTTTCTTTGGAATTTATATAATCTTAGCCTTACCTAAGTAGGGAGTCAAAATGCCATACAGATAATTTCATAAGAGATTGACCTTATGACTCTTTGTCTGGCAGACCACATCTTAGCAAAAACGTTTTATTAATCTATTCAGACTATGATAATAAAAACATTTGTAAGTAATAATAAATTACCAATTTTGAAATAAGGTATGTCACGTTGGTATAAAAATGCCATATTTGCTTCTAAAAACATGAGTATATAGTACAGTCCATTTATATACATTGGGGTTAATAAAATTATACTTATTTCAAACCTGTTTTTTCGGAGCAGGTTCCTCAGTCAGTGGTGGCGTTTCTGCAACGCGTCTCGACTTTCTCTCTGGTTCTGCAGGTTGGTAACATCTCAACTTGGTACCTCTCCTCCGTCCACCCTTATTCTTCTTCACTGTGGAAATACAACAGTTTATCTTTTTTATTTATGTGAACTTACGCCATGAGATAATAAGTTTATAGTTTATTCTCTGGTGCAAGGATTTTATGTTTGTGTATAATGACTAGTTAGTTGCGACGTTATCAATGGATAGCCTTCAATATATTTTAGCAAAATCAAAATGCTGCATGTTCTCAAGAGTAGGATGAGATCAGAGGTATGCAATCTAAATTCAAATGATACTGTTCTTGAAAGTAACATACGAAAAAACATGTTCACCCCACATGAAATTATTTATCATTTATATATATTTTATTATTCATTAATAACATTTGTCACTTTTTTATTTTAGTTTTTTTTTAAAGAAAATGTCGGAAAAAACTAACCAGGCTTGGATTCTGGCACCTCTTGGTTGTCATGGTTACCAGTTTCACCAACAGTAGGTTCATCATCAAACTCAACCAATTTAGCAACGTAGTTCCGCTCATTTAAAGTCCTGGAATTCTTCTCAGTATCAATGATGGAATTCTGCACCCTCATCTTGACATCTCCAGCTAACATTTCTGTCTCACCTGTCTTGGTAACTGTAGTCGTTTTACCAACATCATCAGCTTTTATAGGCTTAGATTGGTTTGAGTCACTGCCTGTTTGTTCGGTAGGATTCTTGTCCCTGCTTTTTTCTGGACTTTTTGATTTATGAGAATCAGTTTCCATGGCAAATGACATTTCACATTCGATATCACAAACTTCACTTGAGTGTTCCTCAATAGTGTCCTTTACTTTTTCTGATCTATCAGACTTATGCTTTTCGTCTGTTGAAGCCCTGTGACCTTGAGTTTCTGACACTGAACTTTGACCTTCAATGTTTAAACTTGACCTTTTCCCCTCATTGATGTAACTTGAACTTTGACCCTCATTGTTTTGAGTTAACACTGGACCCTGAGACTGTAAACTTGACTCCTGACTATTCTCCTTAGATCTTGATCTTTGTTCTTCATCTAATGACATTGACTCTTGACACTCTGCCATAGAACTTGACCCTTGACCTTCAGTTTGTGACCTTGACACTCTAAGCCCTGTCCTGGTGGGAAGGTGAACAAGATTCGTCCTTGGGTTGTATGATTTGTCTGGGTCTGGTTTGGGTATCTTGGGTTGCTGTACTTGGTCGAGTTGCAGGTCAGGGTGTTCTCGTTTAATCTGAAGCTCCTGTAGTCGCTCAAACAGACCTGCAAGCAAATAATTGTGTGTGTTTTTCTTTTAGGATTGCATTTCTTGGCCATGAAAAAAAACTTCAAAAGAAGTGCAATAAAATTAAGCTAGGTTTGCACTAGTAACATTTACATGAGGAGACTTAGTCTCATCTGTTATAACAATTAGCAAAGGCATCAAATACTGAATGTTTTATAAAATGTTATTAAAGGTATATAAGTTGAATACCGAGTTTCTTCAGAATGATGGCACGAAGTCTCTTCTGCTGTCCTCGTGCAACTATGTGCTTGTTTTTCTTCCTGGACACCCTGCAACATTGTTGCATGTACATATTTTGAATTTCCATTCACACATAATTTCATACAAAATAAATGAGATTTTTTCAACATCAAACTAGAGATTGTCAATGAATTTGTTTAATTATACAACCACTGCCATCATAATTGTTTTTGGATCGGATGAATTTTTATGTGTTGATCATGGATGGGGAGCCTTCTCAAAATGTTTTAAGCATTGTATTAAGTACTTACTTTCGTTTTCGAGATGTTCTTGCATATTCATCCAAAATCCTTTGCACCAGTTTTTCGATTGCTTCTTCTTCCGGGAGATTCTGGTCTAATTCTGTGTTGCCAGTGATGATGTCATCATTTTCTGGGTCCCCTTCAGCAGTGATGTCATCATTTTCTGTGTTTCTATTGGTTTTGATGTCTTTTGTGTCATTGTTTTGACTGACTGAGGTTTTTAGTGTCTCTTGGTTTCCTTTTGGCTCTTTATCCTGGGCTGTAACATGAATTAATTTTTAAATAGATTTAAACACAGCTTGACACAGAATGTGATGCATGCCCCCAAAGGAAGCCTTGACCCATGGGGCATACCTTTTGAGTGGAGCATGTTACAGTTTTCGTCGGTACGCACAAGGCATTAGACCAAGCATTTTTGTAAAGTTTCATCAAACTCTTACAAGTGGTGTAGGAGGTGTTGCATTCACAATAATTTTGAACAGACACACAGAAAAACGGACTGCAGCAACGCCTAATGCCAATCACCATTTCAAGACTGGTGAATAAAGACACTTAATGTTTCTACTTTTAGGCTAATACTTTTTTTCTATTTTAAGAGATTCATTATGAACAGTCAAGCCATTAATCATTACTGGGAAGGTTTGCTGTGACTGGTGGAACAAGGTCAAACCCAAAACCATAGGCAATGCAGTCCTAAACCCTAACCAGTGTGGAATTTTGATTATGTAGCCAATGGGCTACCACAAGTTACTAGTAAATTCCCAGAGTCCCCGAGAACTGCTTGTAGCATTAGCACTGTTTACTAAAATTGCACAGCCTGTGAGTTACCATATCTAAATTTTCTTTATCCCAATGCAAAATACATGCATGGTAGCTTGGAGCTATTCCTAATTTGGCACTCTAACTAAGCCATTTAGACAACCTACAAGGTTGTGGAGCTGTCCCATGAAGCTAAGTCTGTAGAGCAAAGAACTACATAATTTCATCCAAGAGTCAGGGGTATGAACAGATCAGCAATGTTTTTGTTATAATTGATACTTAACAAAAAGCTGAATCTGACTCATGCAAGTAAGCAGCCAGAGGCTTGCAGACGAAAGAGGCATATACTGATGAACTTAGAAATGCTGGTTGGGATAACCGACCGCAGTGATTTGACCTTCCATAATCAGTGTTGAAAATAAGCTAAAATCCAACACACAAACAAACCAGGTCGCTGAAGGCTGAGTCTGTCATACAAAAAATTGACACTGTGGATTGAACCCCTAACCCTATGCATTCAGCCAAGCACTCTACCAACTGGGCCAACTAGATGGCCTACTATGTTGTTTGGTTTAGATTATAGATTTAAACACCATTTTTAATACTAATTAGGTTTTAATACATTATACAGCAGTCAGTCAATCATCTCACACTTTTCCCGGGATGTTTAGCCGATCGAAGCATCTCGGTACCAAGTGCACACACTGGTTATGGGTACTACTTGCTTGTTGAAGGTTGAGCCTGTCATACAGGGATTGACACTGGGGGGATTGAACCCCTAACTCTATGCATTCAGTCAAGCACACTACTAATAGAGCCAACTAGACGGCCTACTTAGTCGTTTGGTTTAGTTTTAAACACCATTTTTAATACTACAAGCATTTGATAGTATTGCGGGCAATACAGTTGTCCCCTACCGGTCCATCAAAATGTTCTTTTATTATCATAAGCTCCTGTATTTTGCCATTTATAGCCCTTTCTGTCAAATAGTTCTAAAATCCGACTTCAATTAACAAAGTAATGGGTGGGACACGTTTTTAATGCAAGGTCATGCTGTGATCTTGACCTTCAAGGTAGCGACCCAAATCGTGCACGCGACACGTTGTCTCAATATGGTGATCATTTCAGTGAAATAGTTTTAAAATCCAACTTCAACTAATGAAGTTATGGGCCGGACACGATTTTTCGTCGTGTTCATATGGCGATCATTTCTGTGAAATAGTTTTGAAAACAGACTTCAAAAAACAAAGTTATGGGCCGAACACGATTTTGCTTTAAGGTCATGCTGTGACCTCGACCTTCAAGGTAGCGACCCAAATGTTGAGCGTGCATATTTTACACATTGCTACCAATGCACATACTAAGTTTCATGGGCCTAGCTTCAATAGTTTTTAAGTTATCAAAGGATCCAGATTTTGAGCGGACAGACAGACAGACGGACTGACAGACAGACAGACAGACGGACGGACGGACGGAGGGTAAACCTATAGTCCCCTCCGGTGTGAACACCGGTAGGGGACTTATTAGGTTTAATACATAATACAGCAGTCAGTCAATCATCACGTTTAGCGGACTGAAGCATAACCCGTACAGAGTGCACACACTGGTGTGGGTACTACCTGCTTGCTGAAGATCGAGCCTGTCATACAGGGACTCGGGGAGGTCCCGGTGTCGTGGAATGGAGACTGTGGACATCAAGGCAGGCCAGGTGAACATGGCCGTGAACCGAGCCTGAAATGCATGAATGGAACCAGTCTAAAGATATTGGTCCTGAAGTAGGCAATAAACCTCTTGTGAACTGATGATTGTAAACAGGATCTACTAAGATTAATGAAAACTTTTTTCTAGCGTAGTAGCTTATTCTGCTAATAAAAACAAGAGGGCCCAGAGGGCCCTGGGTCGCTCACCTGAGGAAAAGGTCAAAGGTCACAGTGGATTCAATAATAGAGAACCCCAGGGGCATAATTTGAATAACTTTGGTAGAGGACCTTTAAAATTTTTTTATAAAACATTTTTTTTTGACCCCGTGACCTACTTATGCAACCAACTGGAACGGTTTGAACAATTTTGATAGGGGACCACCCAGGGATCATTCCTGTTAAGTTTGGTCAAATTACCATTAGTGGTTCAAGAGAAGATGTCGTTTGAAGTTTTCCTTATATAATTCAATGTAAAATTGTGACCCCGGGGTGGGGTCACTTTTGACCCCAGGGGCATAATTTGAACAACTTTGGTAGAGGACCTCTAGATGATGCTATATACTAAATATGAAAGCTCTGGGCCTTGTAGTTTCAGACAAGAAGATTTTTGAAAATTGC
>Ga0224511_10001433_pt1 | contig 14404 bp, 10 predicted proteins | sample SF_May12_sed_USG_2_FD_169988 | JGI IMG/M metagenome (GOLD analysis project Ga0224511, IMG submission 169988) | Sediment microbial communities from San Francisco Bay, California, United States - SF_May12_sed_USGS_8_1 | ecosystem: Environmental > Aquatic > Marine > Sediment | place: USA...
TGGGGGTAAAATAATTGAGTTGAGTGTTGACGGTTTAAGTATAATTCCTTTTTGAAGCATGTTTTGGATGATTGGATCTGTTTCTAATAAAAATGGGTATAAAATGATGGCGCGCGAAGCGAGTGGGAAAAAAAGGAATTTTAGTGTTTGGGGCATAAAAAGATCATAGGTCTGCGGCCGTTAGGGAGGCACCGGGTGCGCCCCCACCCCTGGATCCGCTAGTGGTAAACAAGGGATGCAACTTCAATATTACAGTTATACATAGTGCCCTCACAAAAAAGTCTCTATCAAAGTCAGTTTTGGGGTTACAACCATTCGATTTTCGTCTATCACAAGCTTAAACATTTTTCTTTTCATCAAACTGAAACCCTTAGCTACGTTAGAATCCTAGCCGGGACGACAACCGTAGCGACGCCGATACCGTGTAAACTAGGCTAACTATATCATGCCGGTGTTCTACGGTTTCACACAGTGGTCCTACGGTGCCGGAAGAGATTCGGTGATTCCCACGGAAAAAGCCAGCATTAGTTGTGCTCCCTGTGTTTCCAGGTTGTTTTAAAATTTGAAAAACCACCGGGTCTCTTCCCAGGGATCGCCGATTCAACATGTTTTATTCCGATTCAATGCGTTTCTTCCCGGCGTATCATTGTTATGGTTGCGGTCTCAGTTTGCACCAGTGTCCAAACCAGGACGCACCGAGACTCTAACATGTACCATAATTGGTGCCACGTAATTTACGACTTCTTCAGTTGATATTTCCGTATCGAGAACACCGGCACTGGCGAAAACCGGCTGTACAAGTTGTAAACAGATGTATTGATTGACATTTACATTAAAATCGTTTTACAATTCAATTTATCCATTGATCATTAAATCATTATATTTGTGATAAGGCTCATATAATGGATTTAATTATAAATGTTTTATCAATTTCATACAAAAATATGACACTCTTAAAAGCTATAATACCCCTATTTTCATTTTGATTTGATGCAGAATCAAGTTAAACAGTTGCAATATTGAAGTAAAGTAGAAATCCGTATCAAATTTCTACAAAACGTACGTTAGTGTTATATGAACAATCTTCAGAGAAAGAGAATAATGTAGGTGATGTTGAGGTGGTGCTACACCCAGGAGGACACCAACGTACGCGGCCAAACATGTGGTCGACGTTGATCCTCCTGCCGTGCGTCATAAGCGCGGTGGAGGGTGGCACCCACCTGCGGCTCTTTGACGTCACGGCGGTCCGCGTTCGTCACCTGAAGACCGTTGTGAAACATTTACTTTTCTCGTGCGGTGTCGCTTGTGAGGCGCTCCCGGAGTGTACGCTATGGACAATGGATGCTCTCAGACCACTGTGCAAGTTGTACTCACCGATGTACCAAGCGGTCAGTTATTCCAAATCGGAATCGGAATTATTACACCCGGATGTTCGTCAGGTTGTTTATCAACTGGTAAGTAACTGTTTACATCTAAAGTATCATAAAATAGTATATACATTTCCCCTTTATATACTTGTTAACACTATAAAAGTTTTGATTGTACAATTATTACAAGTATACAATTAATAACATTGTTTTTATTCAGACAAGGTTTTCTGATGCAACTGATGTAGATGACACAAAAGTCGACTATCCAACATCGGACAATGCAACCCCAACAGAGGGTGAAGCGGTCCAAACAAATGGCGACACGCCCGAAACAGAGGGCGATGGAGGTCAACCAGCTGACGACCTAACAAAGGATTCTGGAGACCCGACAGTCGTTTTTGGCGAACCGACTCTCAATGATAGCGAACCCATACTAGGAGAGTCGACACCGGCTGTCAATGATAGCGTCTCGGCACCCGGTACCGTTGGTCTTAAAGTAAATGACGACCAACTGCCGTGTTCACCTAGTAAAAAGCATAACATCACAACAAACGTGTATTTCTGCGAACAATATGCCTCCTTAGAACAAGCATATATTAGCTGCCGAGCTGACGACTCGGTTTTGGTCTGCATGTCGTCGGCCAGCAAAGAAGAGACGATTTTAAATGGTCTGACAGGAAAGGAAAACACGTACTACATTGGCGGGCAGGTGGACTGGGGGACTCGGCAATGGAAATGTGAAGGTACAGTCTTACCCGCTCCTTCTGTCGACGGGTTAGAGGCCGATAACTTTTTCTGCCTCGCGGTAATATCTGGCGCTGTAGTGCCTACACCCTATTGTTCCACAGAACGTAGGTTCATTTGTGAAAATAATGTGTAAATAAATTATACGGAATCGTTAAAGCAGCTGTCCGCCAGAATATACCAAAAATCATTAGTTACATTTTTTTTCAAAATATCTCTTCAAATATATATATATATTAGTTGTTAGAAATATAAAAAAAACTACATATTTTCTTTTTTGCTTTGAAAACAGACAATTCGCTTTTCTGCCATCGGGATATTCATACTATACATAACGGCTACTGCGTTAGTAACGCAGTAAATTATGCAAAGACTAGAAATGTGTCCATAGGACACGGATGCCCCCGCTAATTGTATCATTAATCCTTTAATGTGCTATGTTTTTTATAAAAGGTCCATAACTCCGTAAAAATTTGTGGATTGTAACCCAAATCGAACTCCACCTGTGTTTTGATATTATATATCAACATGCCAAATGTAAATGGAATCGATGCAGTCTTTCAAAGTTATTAAGCGGACACCAATTTTTGTACTATGTTTTTATAAAAGGCCAATACCTCCGTCAAAAATTAGTGGATTGTAACTCAAATCGAACTCCACCTGTGTTTTGATATTACATATGAACATGCCAAATATGAATGGAATCGATGCAGTCTTTCATAAGTTATTGAGCGGACACCAATTTTTGTACTGTTTTTATAAAAGGCCCATAACTCCGTCAAAAATTAGTGGATTGTAACCCAAATCGAACTCGATCTGTGTTTTAATTATATATAAACATACCAAATATGAATGGAATCGATGCAGTCTTTCAAAAGTTATTAAGCGGACACCAAATTTTGATAACGGACGGACGGACGCACGGGCTCACGGACAGGGGTAACACTTAATGCCCCTCCACCATTCTTCGAATGGCGGGGGCATAAAAAAACGATGTTTTACCAACGATTTGTCAACTGAATTAATGGGTCAGTAATAATAGATTTCTCCACTGAACATGACTTGACCAGTATTTACTGGTAATTTTAATTTTTTCATTTGTTTTATTTTTGAGCATCTGGAGGACAGCTGCTTTAAATCAAATTTTCAGTTTCGGTTCTGTATTAACATTGTAAAACATTTTTACGGACCGTGAATTTTACCCCGGAGCCGGTTACACACTATTGTGTTGAGTTGAAACAGTTTCTATCGACAATCGCTCCCTTCTTCTGATTCTCAAGCAGGGCATTTGTCAGTAACTGACACAAGCAAACGGAGTGTGTTTACAACACATATACACATCAATGACATGTTATTATAAAAATGTACAGTACCCCAACAGTCATATCTGGAGCCGCAACGTATTAGTTATCGTTCATATTTTTAAAAATATGAACGATAACTTACTTACAGTTTGTCACGTCCGCACACCCGGCAAAACGTTGACTGACACACTTCCACTCTCCAGAAAAGTCACGTAGGCCAAATATCACTGTATTTTCTCTGTATCGGACTTCATATCAGGGACGAATTGCAGAATATGGGAAATATTTTTTTAATTTAAAACGAAATGCAGCAATCTCATTGGTTTTCAAAGTAGGACAAACTGTAAATGTAATTAGCGTCATTTACGTGGAAGTCGGAGGGTGAGTGTTATCTGACAGTCAAATTAACCGGACTTTGTTTCAATGATTGTTCCTTATATCACGTGCGCATGTATGTGCTGAGCCTACAAATAAACTTGTAAACTTGGAACTCGCGTATTTACTCGTGTATTGAATCTCGGATTAAAACTAAATTGATATACTAGTAAATGATAAACTTGTATGCTAATTTTTAAAAAGAATAAATACAATTTTGTCCATCGACTAAACGCGTCATTTAACAGCATTATTTAAAAATGTATTTACTATTGTTTTATTATTGAAATTTGAAAGCGCAGACAAAATAAGGCTTTAAACTGTTCGCACTCTCAAAATTTAATTGATTGAGGTGGTACGCAATATGGAAAATAGTATTAAATATTACATTCGGCAAGTGTTGACATTTCAAAAATAAAATGATCCTCGTTTTAAGAAATATACCATTTTAACTTGATAACGTGAAAAGCTTTCTTTAAAGAACGCTGTAGTAATACACTAATAGTTAGATGCCTGAGGGTGACACCTCTACTACCTCGCTGAATGGTTCGTAATTCTGTAGTTTGCGTCTGCGTACAGTTTTTTGTTTTTCAGTAAACATCTACAAACTGCAATAGGCTACATTATGTGACCCGCTCATGCTAATGCACCACCATAAAGGTACTTGTAGTTTATATGTTTCCAACATATTAAATTGTTGCGAAAGTCTTAACCATTTTTCAGAATTATTTAAAATACTACAGCTGGTGGTTATTGCTTTTGTGTCGGCGGTAAAATGTCGCCCCGTACTTCATCATTTTGTAGTTATATTTTCTGGGATTATGGACTGTATGTTGTTAATTAACATTTGAAATAAGAGTTCTGCTTATGCGCTAGGGGACGTCAGTGGTGTGGCATATTTAATTACCTTTGATGAACAACTTCAATAAAACCGAGGCTGTTATTTTCCCAATGCAGACTAGGCTTCCAGAAGACTTACTTTTTCTCAGAATTATCTACGAACAATTAATTTTATTACATGCCTTTTTGTATTTAGTGCCTGAGCGATTTGTTGTAATTGGTCATTATAACATCGATAATTCTACCCTAGACTAAGTTGATTTTTATATATCTATATCAATTCTGTTCGGTTAATGCCTTAAGCGACCCACTTAAAAGGCTATTTCGCTAGTTACACATGCACCCGGTTTCTCGATTGTTTTTTCGCAGATTTAGTAGATTTTAAATGCCAACTTACAGATATAACTGCTCTACAGGCTGATTTTGAGGCTTTGAAAAACGTCATGTCTAGTATTTAAAAACCTTCAAAAAACCTTTTGTGTTCATTTGAGCAACACTTTCTGTAATTAACTTACTTAAATACAGTAGGTGATTCAAGAAGAAGGACGACGGACCCACACACTTTGTGTAAGTCAGCATTAATGTTCTACAGCCCGCAAATTGAATAAACAAAACACTGACTCTATTCTTGGACGGATTTATTGTTGTTTCATATACAAATATCATCAGGCGATAGAAACCGCCAGTACCATGTAAAGTTCATCAGTTATACATAATCAGTGTCTTTGGCAAGTGGGTAGCTGTTTATCATGAACTATATGTGGCTACATGAAAATACACATGCACAATAATTATACTGGGTCTATGTGATTAAAAGTAATAGTGCTGTAATGAACTTCCAGAGATACACATTTGTGTTTTTTTATCAAAACATTAATAAGCTTTTCCTCATTAAAATGTGACATATATTTTGCTTTTACTTTCAACCATAGGAATTTCTTTTTAAAATGCAAGTTAAATAAAAGTAAAATAAGTGTACACCTTCTTAACTCCCTTTAGAATAAATAGAATGACAAATTTCAATATTGTTTATAAAAATATATAAGTAAACATTGTGAAAAGCAGTGTGGCGCTTTGTCTCTTAATGGCATACATTGTATATTTCAATAAAATAAAGTTTTTCAAACTTCTACCTAGCTGTGATTCTGTGAATCAGTTACAGTGCTATATTACAACTGTACCTTAACACGAATAATATACTACTCAAAATTTGCTAAGGATCACTTTTTCTACAGTGTGTTACTTTTGTGTATATGTAGTCAATATGAAAATTGATTTAAAGGAATTAAATATAATTAGTGCAAACTGTACATGACGAATCGATAACTTAAGTACACAATAATGAGTTCCTCGTACAGGTGTATCGTTAGCGATAGGACTGAAATATGCAATGTCAAAAAGGTGATCCTTAGCAAATTTTGAATAGTATAGTAGTGACTTATGTTGATGCACATGTAAATTACTGGTGCATCTGGGACAAATATGAGATTCATTAATTTCCACACTGTAAGATGCAGAAGGCCTAAAATCATACTTAACAAAACCGTTATGTGCAAAAAAATGTAAAAACAACACATAAATAAGAATAAAAAGTGATTGTTTTGTATTTATGGCAAAAAATTATGAAAAGGGTTTGCATATAGATCTACTGTACAAGTATTATGTTTCATGAGCTCGAAATCTCCTAGTTTGAAGTCAATGTACATGTTCGTGGACATTTAAATTTGTGGATTCAAATTATATGTAATGTTACTAAAGTTAGAAACTGTTTCGTTGGGATCTCACATTTGTGGATGGCCCCATCCACAGAATACACAAAATTAAATGTCCAACGAAAAAAAATGATTTCACAGTAAGTAAAAATCATGGAAATAAATACCATTTTCATGCCTTTTTTGCAAACACTTTTACTACTACACTATTACTACACATTGTTTTATCTGTCTTTGTATAACACATAAAAAGGTATTGTCTTCTTTACCATAATGGTACACAGTTATGAATGAACTCACCTAAAGCCAGAGCCCCCGTAAAAAGATCATTTTGATGACAATTATAAGAAGGAATTTATGCGCTGAAATAAATTTCAGATTTCTATACAGTAAAGGCTTATAATGCCCCTATCACACTACGACCACGAATCCCAAGAATCTCCAAGAATTGACAAATTTCAGGATTTGTGAGGATTTGTAATACCCCTATTACACTACGACCACGAAAGCCACGAATCTCCAAGAATTGACAATTTCCTGGATTCGTGGTTGAATCGTTATCAGTTCGTGAAGTTCCTACCAGTTTCGTATATATTCATAGTGACCGATTTGTGGTCAATCAAGGGCTTCACGAATCCCCGAATTATTTAAGAATATCTACGAATGCCTAAGAGTCAATCACGATTTAGTTACGATTGCTAAGAACGCACTACGAATTTACTACAAATTAACAACGATTTTTTGGAATCGGGAGTTCGTGGCTAAAACTTTGAACAGTTCGTGGTTGTAGTGTGAAAGGGGTATAAGGAACACAATTATAAGGAACTTCCACTTATAAGGAACACTGGTTATAAGGAACATATTATCTTAGACCCCATGAGTTCCTTATAAGCGGATTTTACTGTTTTTAAATATAATCAATGTCAATGACAACAAATAAACAGCAATAATATATGAGAAGCACCAGGGAAGACGTACACAAACATTTTGTGAATCAATAGTTACCATATGAAATATCTGTTTTTAAATATCAAGAATTAAAGTAAAATAATCTCAAACATTTGACTAAGATCATGCATGTAAACATGTACATGTATAATATGAACCGTCTAACTGCTAACTTAAACTTTCAGTCTAAGATCAGTGCAGTACTGTTTTTATCTCTCTAAAACCAAGCAAAGTATCAAAATTAGTACAAAATTGAAACTGTGCATTAATTATAGCACCAATGCATGCCCACTATGTTTTGACACCATAATATTCGATGCCAATACAAGTCTGTATTTTTTGGACACATTTGAAGCAAGAAGCAAGCAATATTTGTGAGAAGGCATACACTTAAGCACGTCCCATAGGTTGATAGAGCGTATACTTAAGCACGTCGGATGGGTTGATAGAGCGTACACTTCAGCACGTCGGCTGGGTTGATAGAGCGTACACTTCAGCAGGTCAGATGGGTTGATAGAGCGTACACTTCAGCACGTCGGCTGGGTTGATAGAGCGTACACTTAAGCACATCAGATGGGTTGATAGAGCGTACACTTCAGCACGTCGGCTGGGTTGATAGAGCGTACACTTCAGCAAGTCGGATGGGTTGATAAAGCGTACACTTAAGCACATCAGATGGGTTGATAGAGCGTACACTTAAGCAGGTCGGATGGGTTGATAGAGCGTACACTTCAGCATGACGAATAGGCTGGAAACATGCTACACTTAAGCACGACGGATGGGCTGGAAGCGGAGAGTGGGATCTGGGAGGAAGTATCTGTCCCAGACCTCGCTGTACTGGGCGGACCGGTGCCAGGGCTTGATCCGACCACTCCAGTGTAGCAGCTGGGCTCCGGCCAGGAAGCTCTTTGTGTATGTGTTACTGCGACGCCAACCTACGATATGGACAGTAAGACAATAGAACAATTCATCATAAACTTCTCTCTAGTAATCTTATTAAACTTATTGACATGATGTTTGACAAAGCTCGAATTCAACAAATTTATTCTGAGTGTGTTTCTTCATTCAAGTTTTCTTATAGATTTAGGTGGCAAGGCTCAACAAAGACGGACATATACCTGGACGTCAAGCCCCACCACAATATAACATCTCGGGATTCTTACCCAGGTATCTGACATTCCAGTTGGGGTCGAGAGCCGTGTAGTGTTTGTGGAAGACCAGCATCATGGGAGGCTGGGACCCGCCCCCACCCCGCTCGTTACCGTACACCTCCTCCCTAGCAACCAAGCAACCAATCAACATGGGGCAGGTGGTGAGGGTAGTTTAGATAGTTTTATGCAAATCTTTTAAAGGTATATAATAAAACTCTCTACTAAAGTGAACTAACATAGGCATGAACTTCATTAATAGTAATTTATTTCTGAAGTCTATCCTTTTAAGTAATTCCCATATACAAAAACTAGAAAAAAGGACAAGACTTAGTATTCTTCTATCTGGGCCCAAATTTATAAAGTACCAAGGTGAAAAACTAAGAAAAGTAATATTTTCTTAAGTTACCCATGTGCTTACTTTTTTATCATTTGAAAACATTTTAAATCAAATTAATATCCAAAATTAGATCTGCAGCTTACCATAATCTTAAAAAAAAATAATGTTCTCTAATTTAGTTGTAATTCAGTGCCAAATTTGTTTCCTTTACTTTTTTTCCCTTAAGGTGCATTATAAATATGCCCGATGTACAACAAGTAATGCAGGGTCAGGCACGTACTGTGTGTTGAGGACAAGCCAGCGCTCGAGCTGCGCGGTGATGTTGTGCTTACGCCACACGTCCAGGTCGGTCACGTACACCCCCGTGTTGAAGGCACACTGCGTCGGGCTGATGTCCAGCTCCTGCACATGGGTGTTCTTGAAGTCTATGTAGTCTGAGAACACATTCTGCAACATGAGAATGTACAACGTAAGAACTTATATTCTACAGTAAAGTCCGCTTATAAGGAACCTGCTAATAAGGAACTTCCGGTTATAAGGAACTGCTTTTCTGTCATCACATTTTTTTATCTGAAACACTTAAACACCCTAATGATTTCAATTTATCATTGTGTAATGACTCTAACAAATAAAACTACAGAGAGAAGTCAGAGAAGAGTGAACCTGCATCAGTGTGAGTCTCTTGGCTGACCCGGTACAGTCCTCGGCAAACACGGCCCAGTGGTCGGCACCCATGGTCACACGTGACAGATCATACACATCACCTAAAACATGTGACTGATCATACACATCACCTGAAACATGTGACTGATCATACACATCATCTGAAACATGTGTGACAGATAATACACATCTCCTGGAACATATGTGACAGATCATACACATCACCTGGAACATGTGACAGATCATACACATCACCTGGAACATGTGACAGATCAAACACATCACCTGGAACACATGACAGATCATACACATCACCTGGAACATGTGACAGATCACGCACATCACCAAAACACATGACAGATCATACACATCACCTGGAACATGTGACAGATCACACACATCACATGTGACAAATCATACACATCACCTCCTGGAACATGTGACAGATCATACACATCACCTGGAACACGTGACAGATCATACACATCACATGTGACAAATCATACACATCACCTGGAACATGTGACAGATCACACACACCACCTGGAACATGTGACAGATCATACACATCACCTGGAACATGTGACAGATCATACACATCACATGTGACATGTGACAGATCATACATATCACCTGGAACATGTGACAGATCATACACATCACCTGGAACATATGTGACAGATCATACACATTGCCTGGAACATGTGACAGATCATACATATCACCTGGAACAGGTGACAGATCATACACATCACCTGGAACATATGTGACAGATCATACACATCACCTGGAACATGTGACAGATCACACACATCACCTGGAGAATATGAGACAGATCATACACATCACCTGGAACATGTGACAGATCACACACATCACCTGGAGAATATGAGACAAATCACACACATCACCTGGAACAAATGACAGATCACACACATCACCTGGAACATGTGACAGATCACACACATCACCTGGAACACATGACAGATCACACACATCACCTTGAACATGTGACATATCATACACATCACCTGGAACATATGTGACATATCATACACATCACCTGGAAACACATGACAGATCGCACATATCACCTGGAACATGTGACAGATCATAAACATCACCTGCACATGTGACAGATCACACACATCACATGGAACATGTGACAGATCAAATACATAACCAGGAACATGTGACAGATCATACACATCACCTGGAACATGAGAAAGCAATCGGATTATCTGCAACAACTGTATCCACCAGGGACAGATGATGCCTGCAACTGGGCAGAAGACTGCCTTAACCCACACATAGACTGACAATAGTCATCGTGCTTTTACAGCTGCTTCACACGACATTTGAGCTACAAACACAAATCATTACATGTCATGTATATATTGGGACATTTTTATTTTTTACGGAGATTGTAAAAAGAAAAACAAACCATATTTCATTTTTAAAATAATAATATGCAAGGTTTTTTTTAGAAAATGTTTCGGTCCGAGTTCGGAATCAAACCCACATCCCAGACTAAATTTGTATAATATGTACATTTCTTCCAGAAAATAAAAGCATTCTAAAAACCTTCATACAGACATCATACGTGAATCAGCTTCAAGCTCAATTGTATACTGTAAATAGCTTACCTTGCTTAATTAAAAAGATAAAGTGCAAACATGTAAGTTGTACTTAAAACAAAATCTATAATTTTCTATGGCCAAAGTGTCATAGCACTGTAAATAATGTATTACCCTGAACGATGGAGTCGTCATCGATGAAGACCACTCTTCCATGCAGATCTGGGAACAGCTGGGGAAGGTAGAACCTCGCATAGTTCAACTGGAATGAAAACACCAGGGGCAGGTTGCTCAAAACTTCTGTTCAATTTAAATGTACGTTGCCTTAATCCTCCATTAAATCCCAAAGCCTTTAAAGTTGGGTATAACCAGCACCAATCATACATGTAAATAAATGTAATTGCTAAGACTATAAAATTGTTGCTCACATTATAGCAGATAAAATGTTAAAATATAGAGGACATCTGTAGAATTTTGCGTATGATCACATTTTATTTCACTGAGTAATCCTGGAAACTATTATTTTAAATATTTGAAAATGTTTATTTTATGAGGTGAAATAAAATGCAATTTAAGGCTTAATTCAACATATTTTTTGTATCTTTCATGCTAATTGTGACTGTTTTTGTAATTTTTACATTGAACACCCCATGTCCAGACTGTTTTGGTCCCCTGTTCAGCCCCACATCAGCCATGCTAAATGTTGTCATAAGATTACAAAAAGATAATGTCACTGTGATAAATAAGTTGCTGTAAATGGCAGATTCGACACATGTTCCAGTATATTTCAGACACTATTTGACATAAAGAATGAGAAATAATCCAGTTTTTGATCACTGCTTGAATAAATTAAAATGACTGAGAATTTTTTCAATTTGTTTCTGACTGAATTTTCCATCTCTATGCTGTGATCGAAAATATTAAAAGGAAATTAAATTTCTTTTTTAATAATTTATTTATCTTTATTATTTTTGTGTATTTCAATAAACATCATCATGTGAGATTCTTACCGGAGCAGCCAGCTCCGTGCGCGGCCCCCGCACCTTGATCTTCCCCTGCAGCCAGTCCTCTGGGAATGCCACCACCTCGTACATGACGTCATGGAGACGCGAACCTTCCAACCACATCCTGTAAGGCACAACACAGCACTGCATCAACCAGTGAGGAGAAAGCAGGCAAAATATCTGAGCAATTCTTAATTTACTAGAATTTATGCTTAGCACAGATAAGACTTTCAGGTTCATAACAATATCACTGGTGTCTGATTTACATTTTTTTCAGTACTTCTTCATTTCTACATTTTATTAAAACAATGACTGAAGAGCATAGGTATATATTTAAACAAACTAAATCAAGATACAGACTTACATGTAATGAAACAGATTCTTAGTGATGAATGTGAGATGTTTAAAATGAAATGAAAGAGTAACGAAGTAGCAATACTAAAGAACAAGTCAAAAGTCAGCCATCTTCATTGATGTACGCAAGACTACTGGACAAGTTAACTTACTTGATGTGAGCTAGGCTGTTGGCATCAACAACTAGATGGAACATGACTGGATGACGTGTGTGCTGGTCGATGCTGTTGATGAGCGCCACCATGCCGCCCAGCGTGTTGGCGTCTGACGTGATGCACACGTGCACGACGTCATCCTGGCTCAGCTTAGTCTTGTTGAATCTGGCCAGCTGGAACGCTGCTGCATCCATCTGGACCTGGGCTACAGGAATCAACAATGGCTGCTACATTCTGTCTTGATGTTCATGTTTTCTATTGCAATGTCATACACTTTTTTTGGTTGAGAAAGAGTTTGGTTAGCACATATATACGTTTAATATCATTGAAGTGTTCTGCATTGCTGTATCGACAAGCCGTCTGAATTTACATTTGCTCTGACAAAATGCGGGAAATTATGCAACATTATAATGCATAACGACCATGACATTTAAGCCAATCAGAAGACTGAATCTTTTGTGTATTGTTGGCTACTCACACATGCAATGTTTGATAAAACGGGCTTGACTGCATTTGTCAGAGCACCGGAGGTCATTTCAAACATTTTATCAACTCTTTAACTTACAACAAGACATGGTGATACAAGCCTATAACCTACCACTTCTGGAGCTGGAAGTGTTTGCAGTGGACTGGCCGGGTGTTTTGAGGAAGCGAGAGAGGTTCATGGTGTCTGGGAACCACAGACAGAACATCACCCCCAGCCATACCACCCCCAGCAGCACCAGCACTGAAATCATAGGATAAGTTACATTTGATTTTACTACGACTAACAACAGTTTGTATAGTTCTGACTTTCATAACTTTAACTTGTTTTCAGAACACCTCGGTACTCACTGTATGTTAGAGTTATGACCTCAGCCTATGTATAAGGTCAACCAGGATTTTAATAGCTGACAGTCAAAAAGAAATAACAGCATATGAAAACTTCATTTGAGGTAATAGTCTGTATTAACTTCGTTTGATATAACATCTTGGTCTGTGAACTACATTTGTTTTAAACAATCCAACGAATGCTCACAATGTACTTTTAACAAAAAGTTGAAAAATGTCAGAGAATGATCGTTTCTCAAACTAGAAACGCTTTATGGTTGAGCGACAAAGGCAGATAATCTGATACCCAATGGAGTGAAATGTAATGAATACGTAATTTGGGTATCAGTTCTGAGACTACAGTTTGTATGGCTTATTGAATGATGGATTGGGTACCAGAAAGGCCGAAAACCAGAAAGGCTGTAGACCAAAAAGGCCGTTGACCAAAAAGGCCTTACCAAAAAGGCCGCAACCCTAAAAGGCCTCAAGTTTCATGCTATACTGATAGAATAAGATTATTAATATGCTTTTAACAAATTTGTGTTACTTACTTATTTATTACAACTTTTTTACATGTTGAGCATGTAAAACACAACGAAAACAACTAGATATATTGTGATAAAATAACAAGGCCAGACAAATGGTTGAAAAAAATTTTTTTGAGTAGTTGAAGTTATTAATCAAGTTATTTAATTATAATTCAAATCAGTTATAATTGTATTAGAATAAAAAAACGACACCGAACATTTGAGTCATAATTTTTTAATAGAAATATATTTATTGATTAACATTTTAATATAAAAAAGCATAAATCTAGATTTCTACACAACCAAAATCACACAGTATAATATACACACAACATTTGTACATATTATAGTACTGCAATTTTATCTTATTGGCCAATTAGTTTACCAATGAAGTTTGGCTTCAATTAGTGCGATATAACTTCATAAAAGTAAACCAAGACAAACTGTTAAGTTAATTCAAAATAGACTTGATTAGGTAACAGTTTAATAATGCTGATAAACAGCTAAAATTTAAAGTTATAAGACACTGTTGT
>Ga0224511_10001434_pt1 | contig 14403 bp, 6 predicted proteins | sample SF_May12_sed_USG_2_FD_169988 | JGI IMG/M metagenome (GOLD analysis project Ga0224511, IMG submission 169988) | Sediment microbial communities from San Francisco Bay, California, United States - SF_May12_sed_USGS_8_1 | ecosystem: Environmental > Aquatic > Marine > Sediment | place: USA...
ATATACCAAATATGAAAGCTCTGGGCCTTGTAGTTTCAGACAAGAAGATTTTTGAAAATTGCATTTTGAAAACCTACTTTTTGACCCCGTGACCTACTTATGCAACCAATCAGAACCATTTAAACAACTTTTGTAGGGGACCGACCAGGGATCATTCCTGTGAAGTTTGGTCAAAATCCAATGAGTGGTTTCAGAGGAGAAGATGTTTATGTAAAAAAGTTTACGGACGACGCACGACGCACGACGGACGACGCACGACGCACGACGGACGACGACGGACGACGGACAAAGGCCGGTCACAATAGCTCACCCTGAGCACTTTGTGCTAAGGTGAGCTAAAAAAACAAATCACTGAGAACAATAATCCTAACAGCGTGTTTGGTCCAGAGAAACGATTTTGTACACTGCACTCAATTGTACTGGAATCATATTCCTGTGGAATTTTATGCCCACAATTTACTTTTGCTCTACATTTGTTTTCATGAAACCTATCTTAATTGATCCCTTACAAAATGTTAGCTTACTTAAAGAGACTCCACCGAGGTCTGGTCGTGTAACACACTTAACAATATTGTTCGAAAACTTAATTTATCTTGTTGTCGATGTGTGTATGGCATAGAGCTCTGTCTATCTTATGGTACCATAATATGTCGTGTATCGGTTGGCAATTCATTTAAAACTTGTAAAATTATAACTGTTGTTCTCGAAAAAGCGTTTTAATGCTTTTTCCGGTTCAACAGATACATTCCAATTTTAAACCAAGTTGCCAAATCGATAGAAGACATAATTATAAGGGTTTTGATACACTTAATACGTTAATAAAATGTAGGCTTTCGAAAAGGGTGTTACACGACCAAACCTCAGTGGAGTCCTTTTAATGCAAGATTTGTAGCCCCAAAACATTCATGGTTACGAACAAACAGACGGTCGAACGGACGCATAAACGGAGAGACGGGTTTCATACATAACAGAACAGAACAGAACAGATGACTTGAGGGCGCCCATAAAGTAATTAGTAGAATAACTAAGTATGTTCATGTAACAAGCCATTACCTCGCTTTTAAAAGTAGTTTGATAAAGGCTTTGCAACTCATCAGCTAACATTGCCTTGTGTTCTACCTGAGCAACTTTTAGCCTACTACATGCTTTCTGTGCAATTAAACAGACATACCTCCTACTCAACGTAGTGTTAGTTAAGGCAAGGTTCAGTCAAATTTAGGGTAAAATGTAAAATATGCTGGCTTCAAATAACATTCTGATTCAAATGTTGACATTGGAATGTTAAACAAGCAATTATTTGGTAAGAGTTTTACTGCAGAACGTTTGGTAAAAGCGTTTGCATTATGCATTTTGTTTACAAGGCATTATTATGAGGGGGTGTTAATGATTTTCAATTATGATCGTGCAAAGCAATAACATCCACAAACAGACTCGTTGTAGAATACAACACGACCTTTGCTCAGGCAACGAATATAAAAGTCCCTAGCATATAACCACATTAACATATCTCAATTTACCATAGGTCTTGTGAATTATTTTTAACTGTGGGATTTAATTTATTTAAAACTGGCGTCCACATGAGTCAGGAAGTCTTGTGAACACTGAAGAACATCACCTGTGATGTGTCGTTCATACAAACAACACACACATTGACAGGTTGTATGGCATAGTGCAGGAATGAAATCCGCATTTTGACCAATGAGTCAAGCCTGAAATGCACTGCTAAACAGTCGTTAACAAAAGAGTAAATGACAACAAAGTTGTCACACGAATTATGACTTAAAGGAGCTAGAGCACAGACAATTGGGTTGAAAAGTACTTATCTTAAAATATGATTTAGGTAAGAGTCTTAACAAAGAAATGTGATGTAAAATGGCTGACACTAAAACAAATTTGACTACATATTTTAAAAGATGAAAAATGCATGTAATATGAGGTAAATCCTGTTTGTGTCCGTGGACAAGAAAATGATTTCCCCTCATAATGAATGGTATATTGGAAATGTCCTGGTTTGTGCACATTTTTTTTCAAAACTAGCACATGGTACCTATTGTTTATGCTCTATTACGCTGTTATTTAGACTTTTAGGGATATTTTAGATTTTTCCTATGTTAATGCCCAAACCGTGCTCTGATGACTTAAATAACAAGAACCTATTTTGTTTGATTTTTCCATATTAGAGGTTATCGACATTGCCCAAGTAGCGCTCCAATCCTAAACCTTGTAAAAAGAAGCCATACTATTACATGTCTTTTTAATAATCAAATGCTTATTGTCAATTTAGTTTTTACGTATCAACGTCAGAAAAAAACCTATATTGAGGCGGCCTTTTCAGTCACGTTCTATGCAATCTGCATACTCGTAAAAGTTTATTGAAAAACGTGAACTACAATAATTATGCGACTTGGGTTTGGTGATCTGTTATACTTGATAAACGATCCGTGATATATTTTGCGCCAAATCCTTACCTCATTTGCAAAGCATTTAAATTATGTCGCTTTTTAGAAAGGTAGCGAACCTTGAAATAATTATGAATGATTTTAAAACCACATAAATGTAATTCTAAAATTGAATGAACATTTTTTATGAATTTAAGACATTTGGGTGCAGAACAAAAGATATACAAATTCAGATGTGCAATGTCAAGCAATTATATATGCCTTACAAAGACAAAAGACTGGTTTGACTTGTTGGCCTCTGTCAAATGATCTTACCTTAATTCGCATTCATTTAGATTACGTTTAAATAATTTTCATTGTTTAATCAGTAAACGATATTAAAAGTCTGCAGTCACGTAGTTAACTTTAAATGTCAATTTAGATTATTCCCTTATCAGCTTGTGTTATTTTTCTTATGAACATAAACCAATTAATGTCGTTCCCTGAGGGGCATACTCTCAGTCAAGAACGCAAAACGCAAACATATTAAGATTACACATTACTGAAATAAATGAGCAACTTACCCCACACGCGGGACACCCGCCTACGACGATCGTGGTTGTTGGTGCGGTCGTTACGACCTGCGCGGGAGGCTGCTGCGACATCCTGTAGGGCCTGCAATAATTGACACACGTCTACACTGCTAGTGAATGTGAAAGGTGCGGCCGTTAAGCTAGCGGGCACTGTTTGTCAGGGTACGAATTTGGCAAGGTAAGACAGGAGAGTTCACAACAGTGAGTGGGAACAAGTTGTGCCTTTGGCGGTAGCGAAGATGAAGGAGCTTCTGACCTCTGATACAGTTTTGTCATTAAACAACTTCATCACCGGTTCACCGATCAATGTAGGTTACTAAAGGTTTACATTCGTACATTTCTATGACAACCAGATCATTACAAATCTGGTTTAAATGACATGTCAATTTCATATTGTAATGGCATTGACACTAGCGGATCCAGGGGGGCGCACCCGGCGCGCGCAATTTCCACCCCCCCCCCGTTGACAAAGTCCACGCCCCCCCCCCCTAAGGTCAAATCCTGGATCCGAAATTTAATCAAATGTATTAACTTGTAGAAGAATCAATTATCGAACAACCACGAACAACTAACGTTTGTGTTGGTGATATAGGGTTGTGCATGTTATAAAATGTATTTTTGTTTGCGTTTTGTTTTTGAAGACGAAAATATAAACGTAGACTTTGTTGTCTTACAGTACGCATGGCTAAATAAAGCCATACGCGGTACAAAGTCTTGAAATAAAGAAGTACGCGGTGCGCAAGGAAGAGGGGGTTTCGCTCACATAATTTTTTGTTTAATTGTTATATATTGCAAAACAAATAAAATGTTAAAAACAGTTATAAATGGCATACACCTAAATAAGTGTGCTTCTTTCTCATTATGTAAAGAATATTTCCGATTTGATGTTTTATCGACGAACTAAAGAATAAACGCGCCAGTCTAATATAAGGTTTTCACAGGAATGCTAATCTGAAACTGAATCTTTTCTTGATGCTGGTTCACTCAGTAACATCTTAATGCGTCTATGTTCCCCAGTAAATATCGGTATGTGAACATCTTCTGCTATAAGCGCATACTTTAAATAAATCAATCTCAGGAGAGCTTTGTAGGCTCACACAGAGTTATGACCGAGTTTCTTTCTTGGCTGCTCCACAACACAACTCTAACAAATGGTCGTTCTGCGGCACAATAACTATTGTATGCCACACTTTTCAATACAGGTTGCTATCTGCTTTTTAACATAATGTGCATTTATAGTTCAGCAATTTAAACAACACTATGCATATATATTTTGCCTTTCCTAAACAACATATGAAAATATTTATAAATCATTGTACACTGTTGTTAATTAATGGATTTTCAATTCACACTATGATTGGTAAAACGCGCACGTTATTCACTTTTAAACAAAATTATATAATTAATTTGAAACAAAATAATAAACAAACCTGAGTTAGAGTTTTAATCACGTTATGTTTTGCTGGTGTTAACTTTTTTCCCAGTTAACCCACATTTACTCCCAGTTCACTGTGAGAGACGCGTGTTGCTTTACTTCCAAGCAGCCGCGAGCGATGTACATCGGTCTAGCGCACAGCGCTATCGCTACGTCCTGCACCAGTATCAATAGACGAGCGCACAAGCGGCAGAAGGAACAGGGAAAACTGCTCGTGAATCGTGAATCGTGAATCATACAGTTTGTTAGTTGCAGGTAGGTTTGGGCGGCTATAAGAATTTTGTAATTTGGAATACTGAACGTAGAGGCGTTGTGGTACAGCTACCTGACTACCTAAGATACAAATTGAATTCGTAAACCACAAAATCATACTTCCGCACCGTTCGGCTTCCGTGTGTACAGATATCAGCTTTGAAATGATCAGGGATTGACAGTACGGTATTTTACTCGATGGCCATTATTGCACACGACAGAAACACGAAGACCCCCACACGCCCCCAGATTCTGTGTGTATTATGCTGATTTTGTAATGCTTGCGATTGGAAAAAAAAACTTAAAATGGTTTAATAGTATACAAAATAACGGCAGGCGGCATTTGACTTCTTCAAATATTAAAATTCAATGCAAAACGAAACCTAGAAACATACAGCCAATTTACGAAGAGAGTAATCGTGATTTAAACAAATGCACATTAAGCGAGATATTTCTAACTGAAATATTAAAATCATTCTCAGTGTTTTAATAGGGGCAAGTAATCCAGAATTACTCAGTACAATTTGCCTGTTGAGTGCAACAATTTAAATTTAGAGTCCGACCAATCAGAACCCGTCGGTCATTTCTGCGGAAAACGACACTCTCCGAAAAAGTCCGTAAACTTCCAACACCACACCATCTTATCTGCAATAACCGAGATTTATGGGCAATCAACAATTTATTCGGTAAATATCGTGAAAACATTTTTTGGCGTATTTTGCAATATGTTTCGGTATTATGTTATTATTTCATTCTTTTTGACAATAAAATACTACTTGATATTAAAATATTTAATAAATAGCTGATAGATAGCTGATGAAAAGATCAGACATGTCCCCTTTAAGGTAAAAGTTGTGTAATGGACTACGAGGAATACACATTTGTATTTTTATCAAAATATTAGCAAGAATTTTCTCATTAAAATGCTATATGCATTATGATTATACTTTTCAACCATAGAAAATTGTTATTAAAATGGAAATAACCTATATATGCTTTAATTAAATTAAAGGGAAATAATATTACACCTTATAACCTCCCTTAAATATGAATAAAATGAAAAAAATCAATCTTGTTAATAAAATAAAAAAAAAGCAAAAACTGAGAAAAGCGGTGTGGTGAATCGTCTTAAAATGGCATATAATTATTTCAATAAAAAGGGTTTTTTTAAAACCTCTACCTAGCTGCAAATATTTGAATCCATTGCACTCCTATGACCTTAAGACAAAGTTGAAAAAACACTTTGCCTAAAATGAGCCAGACGTCTAGATGCGTTACGAGACATGTTTAGTACCTCCTTTAAAGCTTACTGTTCAATGCACAGTTCCGCCAAATTTAAATCTCCTCCCATTTCTGTACTTTTCTTCTGTTCACTTATTTACGCTTATTACAAACAGGAAGTAGCCTTTTTGTATGTACTTTGTCAGATTGTCACCTGACAATCATAATAATCATAATAAAATTGACCATGTACTGTCCATTATCCAACGGCTAAGGAAGATTTCCTATGATTTCCTATCATTCTGTGAAAGGTTAATTCGAGAACGCGGTGAAGAAATTAAGAGTCTGTGCTGCCGGGCAATGTTTTATTGTTCGGACACTTGACAAACATGCAAAATAAGAAACTATACATTACTGTGAGTAGATAGAACACACATGTATGCAACAATTACTGTGATTATTCTGTAAAAGTAGACACGAACCCTTAAGGTATATCGAGGGGGGTCTTTTAAAAAAGTGAATAGAAGTTCATCTGAACTTCTGAAGGATAGATAGAGAAACAAATATGCAGACAAACTAGACAAAAGGCGGCTACAAAGCGCCGTTTTAAGAGTTATGTTCAGATTCTAAGCGCGCATGGAAATTGGTCTACTATCACAGATCTGGAATATGTCATAGGAATTTGCATAAAAATGCCAAAATCAATATACATGCACGAGACGATTTGGATACAGATGTCATAATGGATCCGTGATTTACATCTAGCAATACAGCATATTGATCGGTCTGGACAGTCGGCTGTGAGCCACGTGATGGCGAGTATTGGCCACCACCGGAATGTCCCGCCACTCCAGACGTCAACCAGGCTTCCCTCCTGCATTCTCGGAACATTACAATGTTTCCCGTGGTCAGAGTTTTCGTCCAAATGTAGTTGTGTTATTAATAAGAAGAAGAATACTAGTGCGGAGTATGTTAAAGAAAAAGGTTATACTAAGAAATTATTTAGCGAAGTTTGCATGCACAAATATAAACACGTTAAATATCTCCATCATTGTCTTTAGTTTGGCGTCGTGTGTCTTCAACAGATTCTCTAAAAGACAGTTTCCATGTTATAAAACGCCTTATAGCAAATGCTTTTATAAATTGCGCGAAACAATAACCAGGTCACGGGGTCAGAAGAAGACGATATATTTGTTGTTATCGTGAGAAAAGTTATTTGCCCTTATTTGGATGCGTGATTATTCACCCCAGTCCTTGTACTGTGATTTTATTCTGAATGAATACGTTACTCCTCAATGGAAGGTGAATAATTATACCCTGATGGTTGTGTTGGTTGGTCGGTCGGTCGTTCGTATATCACATTACACGTTTGTGGGGCAAGCACCGTCAACAAGTCTTAGGCCGCTATTCAACGTTTCAGTATCCGGATCAGGATGCGTATCCGGAAGATTTCAATGCGGACGCCCTATTCCACGTTTCAGTATCCGTCAAACGTATCTGCCTGTGTTTACCTTACTTTAAACTGTGCCTACATAATATCGTTATCATTCACATGAAAATGCAATATCTTTTATCCAAAATGTGGAGAACAGTAAAAAAATTATCATATATACGTGTCATAATGCAAGGATACGATGTGTTAGGTTCGACTATGGATTTGATATATAAAGAGAAAATAATTGCGATTTTGCTAATTTAACACAAGATAACAACTTAAATAATAAAGACCATTTTTGATTATAAAGGGATGTTATATTGGAGAAAAACTTCCAGTTAATATCTTTTTATCTCCTGATTTTACTAAATGCCGTGCGTATTTCATCCGCATGCGGATGAAATCGCCCACTGAGCGATTCTATACGCACGCTGTTTACGGACGAAATTTATCCGGATACTGATACGGACGACAAGAATAGCCCCAGCGTTATTAAACTTGTTCCATTTTTATGCGCATACGCAATGCGGATACTGATACTGATCCAGAGACGTGGAATAGGGGCCTTACAAGTTTGGAATAAACATTGACGAATGTTATCTACAGTGTGTAGATGAGCAAATTCTACCTTTTTGTTCGATTGAAATGAAACTTGATTTATGTAATCTACATGAGTTAAAGATTCGCAAGACACGTTTTCGTGTCAGCGATTCACACCTTACAGAGAAATGCCCTTTGAAAAGCCCCTAAAAGTGTCAGTGAGGGGATTTGGCTCAGTGGTAAAACACTCGATTGCCGACCCAGGGATTGTGAGTTCGACCCCCCCCCCCTCACTCCAACTAAAATTACTAAAAGAAGATATGTACTGGTTCTTCCCAGGAAAAATGCTCCCGTGTATCAGTGCTTTATACTTGGCACGTTAAAGAACGTGGTTTGCTATGGGCGCTCCAGTATCTTGCACTATGGGCCACTAATAGAAACTAACAATCTGCCCCGAAGCCGAATGGGCAAAGCCCGAGTGCGTCGCTAAACAAAAGCAATTCCCCCCAGTCCAACACAGTGAATGGCGGTTAATTATACATGTAGTTTTTATCCAGAAACATAGTGACAAGTTTGTGGTTTAAACCATTCCATATTTCAATTGCGATTGGAATGAAACTTGGCATATATAATTACATGAAGTGTACATGTGCAAGGCACACTTTTCGTGCTTATTGATATACATGGTACGGAGTTATGCAACATGAGCATAACTAGGAAAATGGTACAGGAGTTTTTGGTAACATTTTGTGGTCCAAAGTAGCATTTGTTGTACTCTAACATGGTGTATTCATTAATAATAAAAATTGTGATGGTATCAATTATCTAGTCGCTAAATAAATGTTGATGTATTCAGCATTATATAGGGAAGCACATATTAAAGATCGTTGGACTAGAATCAGTTGTCATAGATCAGACTCATTCCATTCAATAAACATTTTCCCATGGGAGTTTTCCTTGTCATCGTAGTCCATGCATTGATCAGGTCGAGTTGCATCGAAACAAAATGACATTCAGCGGTACTACAAAATATTGTCAATTAATATATTAAACCAAATTCCAGAAACTTTTATGATAATGAAAGAGTCAAGATATCTGTGTGAATCTATACATAGATCCATTGCTGGCCATAATCCCTATAATCTGCTTATTATAACAATAGTTTACAGTAAGAACTTACCCACAAGCTAGTTGCTAACAAAAGAACACATGGCAATGTTTGTGGTTAAATCTATTCATATTCAAATTAATGATCAGGTTATGGATCTATCAATTGTCTGATCTTGTCTAACCTTAGACGCCTTCCCCCACTTTATGATCCATTATGTGTATTGCATTTCTGTTTACTTGCCCTGAAGAGTGATCATAAAGTTATCAGTCGACAAATACAGAAGGGAAATCAAACGAGCTTAAAGTTAATGGTTTTTTAATTTCATTATATCACGGTGTAGTATGTAGGGGTACTGTAGCTGGTTTTGTAAATTGTAAAAAATATTGTGTTAACTAGACTAAGATACACAAGAAGATCCCGGGGGGTGGGCGGGCGCAGTCCTGAACATTTCAAATGGACTTTTTGGGGCTGCTTTGGGCATTTCAATATGTCTCACCTCCTTAACCTTTCTGATTTATACACAGATGATAGAGATTAAGGTATATCACTGTGTATAAATGAAATCACTGTATATCCTAAATTGGCAACGCCAAAGCCATGTGAATTCGTAGCTCAGTCGGAAAGCGCGCGGTGTTGACTTTTTCCCCTATTTGACACGGGTTCGAGTCCTACAAGAGAAACTAGTTTTAAAAGTTGCGAAGATAGCATTTATGTTTCAAATCACGCTTTCTTCGTGCAATATCAATGTTAAAACATGTATAAAATACAGCTACCAAAAATCAGTTGGCTTGCAGTCATTACATATGATTTTACTAATTAAAAAATATATTAGGCCTACGCAAAAGGAAAAACACTGAAAACAATACACAATAAATGAAATATAAAATGAATATTTTTAATTATATCAATACATTTAAACGTAAGAGAAACCAACAATTTAGTAATAATAATAAAAAAATATATAAAAAGTTAAGCGGACGTGTGGATTCGATGCCCAGTTGCCTGGGTGCTAGGCATGTACGCTATATTGCATTTCGACACCATGCTTGAATAGTCCGTGGCGTTACTAGCCTTAAAAATAAATGTTTAAATATAAACTGGCTACCTCACTGACGCTAAATATAGAAAAATACTGCTACTCCTATTTGAATGGACTAGCCGATCTTTGGTGTCTCAGAGGTTGTTGTTTACCTTTTTATAGGTGTAAATAAGCCTAAATTGAAGTCATAATCTGCTCCAGATTTTAGTTGATTTAACTTGCCATGGGAGAGAACTTATACACTGGTGATTTTAAACGTTTATTTTCGAGTTACCTTCCGCGTAGACAGGTGCGTCTATCGGCCTGTCTGGTTTTGTGTTTACCTGTCGGCCTAACTAGGTCAACCGGAACGCCTGTCAAAACAAAATGGCTTTGAGATGCTAGTTTGGCATAAAGGTTAACTTTAACTTCTGCAAGAAATGGGTAAGTTTTACTATAATCAAAATTCAGACAAATGATTTATTCCGCTTACTTAAACATGATTTGAATACCGGTAGTTAAGCTTAACACGTTAGACAAAATTAAAGTGCTGGTGAAATTATGTAATATTTCCCCCAAAATTTATGTAAAATGTTTCCTTAACGATGACGCATAGTAAATTATGTTTTTATGTTTTATGTTCTATTTTAACAATCAAACTGCCTATTATCCAGCTAACCGCGGGTGCCACACAGACCGGATACCGGACGGGTTGGTGTACACGTCCTCGTGCGTCTACTACAGCAGCAACGAGGACACCTACTGCACGTACACGTGCGCGCGTGACTTCCAGAAGACGTCCACTTACGTCAAATGTGTCGGCAGCAATACGTGGGTCTCCACCTCGCACCTCGACTCGAGGCCCTGTATACCCGCAGGTTAACACGCGCCTTGGTTTAATTCACTTCTTTCGTTGGTACATTTGTATATATTTGTAATGGATAAGGCGTCGGTCTCGAGCTAGAACTTTCTACTTTTATGCAGTGGACATTGTGTACAGTGTACAATGATTTACTTTATCAAAGCTTCTTTGGGACGATTTTCTTAGCTTTATTATTTTAGATCAGAACTGTACTGATACACCTGATTTCAAAATTTTAATGACACTTTTTAATAAGCGGTATATATTAATTATGCCATTGGTTCTGAAACAAAATCGTATTCTCGACATGTTAAAATGTCAACTTATATCCGCAGATCACACTCCGTACCCGCCAGTGTCGCACCATACAACGACAGAGAAGGGGTTCACGTGGGGCGAGTTCACTTTTAACTCGCATAGAACCACTGTCAGACCTGTGCTAACCAGTAAGTGTACAATTGGAACTAAACTCATTTCCTTTTCGTCAATGAATGAAGCTTTCAGATGTAACAAGCTATATTCACGTAACTTGCCGACGTTGCCTAACTAATTAAAGCAGTGTTATTCTTGCATACATTGCATTTTGTGTCAAACACATGTTTCGCGTGTGCAGGTACGCCGTATACGTCGTCTGTCAAGATTGACAAGATGGATGTGCGGCCGGAAATATTCGTCTCCGCCATCTTCGGCGGCCTGCTTCTTGTAGCCGTCCTCGCATCCCTCTGCTTCTACAGGTAACGTCCCCGTAGTTGGTCAGATATTGACGAAGGGAACTGAAAGCAATATATAATAATGAACGGAGAATTGTCCGCCTGTGCAAATTTCAGGAACCGAGAAATGTCCGGACGGAGATTTGTCCGGATCCCATATACGAATATAAAAGAATGATAAAATATTATTAGAAAATAACAATTTGTTAAATGAGCGGCGAAATCTTTACGCGTTAACTATATGTACATGAAATGCGACACATGATTAATAATTGACGGTGTTATAATTATTTTTCAGGGCACATAGAAAGTCTGTACGTCGAGCAAATAACATGTTCATACTGTTCTCAACGCCAGCAGACGACAATTACGTCACCGGCCAGACACTAAATACAACGATGCCGCCTGCATACAACGACACCACGACACCCCAAAATGAGACCTGTCCCTCGGCTCCACCTGCATACGACCAGATCAATCCTTCTGGGCTCTACTTACCGGACGAAGACAAAGAGTCGCAGTATTCGGACGCGCCGCCCTCCTACAACTGGACACTTGAGCAAAGTTCGTCAACCACACCTTACATGACGCAACAGACGTGCTGTGAAACTGGTGGAAGTGACGTGAAAATCTTTGATTCCCATGCAGATGGTCGTGTTCAAAATGTGCTACATGACGTCATTGACAACAGTTCGGCGCTTTCTGTGGTCCCCGGAAGCGTTTCACAAATCTCTGCCCAACATCCGGGCACTGCCAGAACTTGTGACGAAGCCAGACCCCCGCAATATTCAATGGTGTGATTCTTACTTACATGCAGTTGTTTGATTCCAAAATGTATATACCTTTTGCAACTTGTAATAGTGTTTAATGGCTTTGCATAATTTAATGATCTGAGATCATCTTACGTTAAACGTGCTTTTAACTTTGTAACTAATTGTAAACAAGTTTTTTTGATTACTGGAATGTTAATGAACTAACACTGTACATATTTTTGTTATCATCATTTTCCCCGAAGTTCTAGACTTCATAACTATGAGTGCGTTTACCGGAATTGTGATTATAAATATGTTCTCGTATAATTCTTTTAATCTACTTAGCCGTTTTATACTTTGATTCATAGCTTTTTCACTTTTTATAAACATTTTATTGTATTAAAATTGTATATAGTATGCATATTATAATTATCTGACATTTTTATATTTTCGTTTTATATCAGACTGCATAATTCACACCAGTTCTAGAAGTCAACCCCAGTGTTCTTGAGATCATAAGCAATTTATATCATTTAAATATACCAATCCTTTACCTTTATATCTATGTGTAACCAATTGATTCATAATAATTATTACGTTTTCACTACAAACAGATGTTAATATTCTACTATTATTGTAATTGATTTTAAACATATCACTATTAGCTCATGTTCTCAAATATTCCAGATTTTACATTCCTAATTTGTTAACTGTTAAAGAGGAATAAATTTTTATAATAAACCAGAAAAAATAGACTGATTTTTGTACAGAAAAAACAACACTTACAACATGACAAATCAAATATTTATTGGCATCCAAAATATACATAACAAGGGTGATACATAGCAAAACAAGATAACGACTAACAAAACAACATAATATATAGTAGTAGGATGTGTGAACCAGGTATGGGCTGATATAAATAGACCTTATTCGCAACTTGTAATTGATGGGAAAACCCAGCTTAGCAAGAGGGACAAAAAGATTTACCGTTATGTAGGTCACATTTGACCAATAAAATGTTTATACGGCATCTAATTAGTGATACAGTATGTGCTTTTCAATAGAAAGAATGGGTCAACTTTGTTTGTCCCCCTCTATAAGCTGGGTTTTTCCATTAAATACAGAGTTCTGAATAACAACTATTGATGTTCAAAGAAAAAATGCTGCAAACAGTGTAGATAGGTAATGTTTTAGGACACCATGACAAAATAGCCTGTACAAAAACATTACAGTGTCTGTGGTAACATTTAAAATAACTTTGTTGAGCTGATGGTTGGATATTACTTTTATTTATTTTTTAAGTTATGTGCTTTTCTAAACAAAAAAGCACGTTTATGGCCAAAATGGCCAGTATTTATAAATAATTGTGATAGGTTTCAGATTAAATGAGAAAATACAGCCTGAAATATAAATATACCTCAGTCAGGTGACATTATAAAAAACATAATTGCTTACTGTGAAATCATTTTATTTCGTGGGGTATTTAATTACATGGAATTCGTGGGCAAGACGATCCACGAATTTAAGTACCCACGATATAAAATCCCCTCAGTTAGACTTTCGAATTTACTTGTAAATAATATCAACATTTGGTATGAGCCATGTATATTGCAAGTTCGTAATGTTCTTTAAACTATGATTTAACTCGTCAGATTCTCATTAAATAATGACTATTACAAATCATTTGCCTATATAATTTGCATATCAAACCTTTTTGCTTTCAATAAGGTATTAAATATAATAATTTGTGCTCAAATAAAGTGAAACACTGTGTTCTAATTATTAACCTTTGACCAGGTTCGCTTGATGAAGTATGCTTGATTTTCACGTAATCGATTATTTCTATGTGTCAGTTTGCATAGTGCGTTAATTGACAGTCAATGGCTTCGTTAAATTAGACCCATAAAGGAACTCGCGCCCCTAACATCTTTATGAATATAATCCCTTAAATGACACGCTAATTGACAGTTTGGTGTCATAAAAGTCGTCTGATGAGACTTGGCTGTGAAAACATTGACCGGCTGCCGTGGATCAATATCTTCAGGCGTGACGTAAAACAATAGGCAGAGTCACTCGCTAATCCGTAGTTTCGC
>Ga0224511_10001435_pt1 | contig 14402 bp, 8 predicted proteins | sample SF_May12_sed_USG_2_FD_169988 | JGI IMG/M metagenome (GOLD analysis project Ga0224511, IMG submission 169988) | Sediment microbial communities from San Francisco Bay, California, United States - SF_May12_sed_USGS_8_1 | ecosystem: Environmental > Aquatic > Marine > Sediment | place: USA...
CAAAAATCGCGATGCAAAGTGCTTTCTATCACACGTGGTAGTGTAAACATTCAAACACTTGATAAATTGTAGGTAATACGGTTTTCTTGTTATGCGGCATTAAAGGACAGATTGCCGGACTGTCCAGTACTTTGCGGTGACCTTTCCTTGACACGTCCCTGATCCCATCATTTAAGGACTTTGAAAGGATTCCAATAACTCTAAAGTCCAGAGATCAAATTTGATGCCATAGAATTACCTTCAAACAAGAGTGTAACGCTCACACAAGTGTTTTACCATAGCGGCGTGGGGCTTTGAGAACTGATAAACACAAATTTCAAAAAGTCGGTGGTCTTTGTGTGCCATCCAACAAGTGTACCCCTACCTATTGCATTTATTGACAGTATTGCTTCTGTTAAAAAGATCTCAAGACTATTTTAAGAAAGGGAGGAAGCTTTGCTTATAATGGTCATAAATGCATAATAGTAGAATCCACAAAAAGCGCTCAATATCAGAAGAGTTGTTGAGAATGTGAAGATGTACTAATGTGCTACTCAGGAATGTTTGGTGAAGCCCTGCAATTCAATTAGTTTGAAGACAAATGACAAAGCCGGGAAAGGCTGAGTAGTCGCAAAAAATATGAACGTGAAAGGGTTCTAGGCGTGCGTGCTGTACTTTCCTTCATTAAGTGAACTGAATTTATTGGGTGGCGCCTTTTTTTTAACTAGAGCTACCACAGAAAATGCAGACGTTGAGATGCCGCGTTGTTTACGTCATGTCTAATGCCAGTTTATCCATGAGGTCTCAGATTCTTTGTACAATTTTAATTGTTCGTACATTTGAACGCTGATCGATCCCAAACGTTTGATTAAGTTGGGTTTATTAAGTAGTTTAAACATATGTGTTTATTAAACGCCAAACAATTGAGTAAGGGGGTCTAGTTTAATCAGGCGTAATAGTAATCTGTAATCCGCTCAGATTACTTGTAAGACTTCAAAGAATTTCTGCGATTATGTTATATTTACATTGTAGAGTTTACCTTGCATTGTATGACAACCTCTTTCTGTGGGTCTGACCACTTCACTTCACTAGTCAATATAACATTATAACTTAGTTTCAACACTCCTATTATTATATTGTTGTTCTAATTTACCGGATGTATGAGTCTTTTGAGGGATTGACAGAATTCGTGTCTGTCTTTAATACTCTTGATCTTTCATACATTTTTCTACTCCCAATGTCGTCTGGTCTTGCATTTGTTGTTTGTTTTCGTCTTTGAAAGAATTTAGTTCTGTTGTATTTGACTCAAGGCAGGAGACTCTACGGTAATTTTGAAGAAAAAAAAGAATTTAAGCATTCAGCGCATTTTTTCCAGCGTGTATTATGTTTGTAACAAAGTCCGCTCAAAGGGAAAATATCGCGCGTATATGATTGGCTGTTATCGACTTGTAAATTTTTAAACACATTTAACAGCCAATAACAAATAATTTGTGGTTCGATCGCCAATAGTGTTAGTTCACGGCAGAGAGAGAAATTGACAAAAACTATCAAACTGCCTTAAGTGCGTGAATTGTAGATGTTGATATTCGATCAAAGGGAATGTGAAAGTAAATACTGGGTAACAATAAAGTGTGAACATACGGACTGAATTGTATTTTACGAAGACAACTAATTGATTCTTAAAATTAGTGTGTGCAGGTTTCGGACCATTAAAGCTTTTGCTTTGAAATAACCGCGAGTTTTTGTAGTAAACACAATTTAATTAAGTATAACATACAATTGTAGTTTTTTTTATAGTTTAATAAGAAACAAAACATGCATTGGTAAGGAACGTGAGTGTATGTATTATAAGGTACATATATAACACACTTGGCCTTCTAGTAAGATGCATGTTACAAGGTGACAGCTTATCAGTAAATTAATGATTAACAAATCGATTATTCGTGACATTGATATGTGATTCAGAAAAAATATCGCAGGGCTTTATGGTAAAACTGTGGTCATGAAGTCTTTTTACTGTTTTCGATAGAATAATTAACAGCGGAATGTGTCGCTCGGTAAAGCAAATGATGTATGTTGATTACAAAGGATACTTTTCAATTAATATCGATCATCTAATTGATTTTGTGCGACTTTCTAACCGCATCCAACTTTGGTACACATAGTGAAAATTCAAGAAATGTATATTATGAGAAATAGGATTGTGTGAATGTTTGGGATAAGAAATTTCGCCGCCAATATTTTGTTTACTTTTACATGTTTAAGTGTAACTCACTAGTGAAAATAAATCCACCTATTACGAGAAAATTAATTTCTTGTTTGGGATAAAGTAAAATTGTATAAATAAGCATGTGGTATTTGAGAATGTTTACATATGATAATTAAATAAATAACTTTTTTCAGCTCCCCTATGGACGTACAGACGAAATTCACAGGAGATATCCTATAAGAAGAAACCGCAGAAATCAGGAAAGCAGGGGAGACGCGTACACTGCTGAGTGAAATTAAAGACTTGCACAAACGTGTGATAAATATCTTCAGAATTTTGGAAGACTTAAAAGGTCCCGTCTTCCAAAGTGCGGATTTGTTCAATTGGATTAAAAACAAAAACAAGCTAATCTTTATCCGCTGGTAGCTTATATCGATACAAATAAGTGACGGAGTGGCAGCTTCTAAATGTGTTTAGTTTTGCCGTGACAAGATGACGACGATTCTTTAAAAAAAATCTGATTTTTATTTCAACAAATAACTTGACGCAGGACGATTGTGTTGGATGTCCGGAGTTTAAACGTACAGTGGCATGTTTAACGTGCGGACGCTAGGGTCCCCGCCATGTTCGGATTACGGGTACCTCTCGTGCATAGTCTTGGCACCGCCGAATTTGACGGAGTACATGCCATTCTCACTAACAGGTGAGCGGATATACGTGTTTTACATATGTTTTGAATTATTTTTTATTTATTTAATAAAGTTTTGTTTTAAATATTGTACGCCCTTTTGGCAGGGTTGACATCGATATCGGGGATGTTGATTACATGCATATTTTGTGCATATTTAGTGCATGCATTCATGCAAGTGCAAACTCATTTGAATGTTTTAATGAACATTTTCAATTCTTTCTTCTTGATTCAAACGAGGATTCAAGAGTAAACGCACTCAGGGTATGCCAGAGAGAAGTAACTACACAGTGCATAAAAACGCGTTTAATCTTAAATAAAGATCTGTCATTCCAACCACGTACATCACGCCTTGCGTCACAAACATCATTCTTGAAGAATAAATTGAATAAATTAAGTTTTGATTAAGCTCGTATCTTAATAAGTTATTATTGAAATGGTAAAATATCAGTAATCAAATTGGTTAAGGTTGAATAATCTTTTACAAGTATCTTCTTGTTAAAAGCTATGATTTATGTAAATATTTGACTCTCTTTCATCACTTAATTATATCCAAATTTGATTTGTAAATATTTATTAATTAAAAGAATTTGGGTCAATTTGAATTGGCCACAAAAGACGTAGTTTTGAAGTAAAATTAAGTAATTTGTGACTAATAATTAGACGGAAATTAATAAGTGTTGAAATGTACGCTTACAATAGTTAAATTTGTTTTTCATATTAGCATAAGTAATGTAATAAAGAGTTTAGTATTTTCTTTAAATCGGTTGTGAGTCCCGGTTTTACTACCAAATACTTGAAATGTAAATTCAATACATCGATTATTAGTGCCTTGCGATAACCATTATTGTGTTTAATTCAGTTGCCTTTGTGACGAAAGTGTCCACTAATGAACCAATATTGACCCACGCAATTGTGAACGATAGATGCCGCTTTCACGGGTCTTTTATTCGGCAATAATTGCGGAAGAAAACATTGGTCATGCCAGAAAAGCTTGTCAGATGCCCGATAAACAAACATCACACGGCGAAAACATTCCTGCGTGATTGCTGACATTCGGGTCACTGCATGTCATCTGAGCCCGAGCTATTTTACATTTATTTTGTACCAGTCTAATGCATATATTCTTCGTCCCAAAATTAATGTTTACGTCTTAATGTTTATTTTCAAGGATTACAGAAATAGATGGGTTATTTCAAAAGAAAATTTGCTTAGTCTAACTGAACAAATTTCAACAACAGAGCGTTGCGTATTATTCAAAGATGCCCTCATTACCCATTCAAACATTTGTCGGAAACATTATAAATTAGACTAATGTCTTTCTCAACGATTCCACTTCGGCACCTGTGAAAGTAATGTTTGCTTTACATTGAATTTCAAGGGCCTCTTTTATCAAGTAAATAGGTTCATTTGTCAAAGATCCCAGAGCGAAATATACGCACCACCCGTGCAAAAGACAAACCCATGCAATTTCATTGTAGCCATAATGTATTTTATGTGATATACACAAGTGGTACATACGCTTAAGAAAAATTATATAGAAGACATAAAGTTGTTATCTTATAACAATTGCGTATTTAAAATACAGCAACATCACTGTAAATATGTAATTATACATGTATGTACTCGTAAATGTGCAAAACAGCGCTATCCCGACAATGCGTAACTGTTGATCACATTAATCACTCTAGTACCTTTTTTTGATGGGCGACATTTTGTGGCAAGCACTGCTAATTGAACAGTTTACCTAATCAACCAAAAATCACATAAATCTTTGTATCAGCTTCATATTTTCCCTTGACGACATATACTTCTGTTTTATCTAAAATAGGAGTAACTTTATGTATCTACATGTATGTATTATATTTCAAATATGATCCAGTAGTTTAAATGATGTCTAACTACAAACATGTATATATATAAAAAGGAAATAAAAAACAACTATCGCAATGTCGTGCCGAATGTTAGGTTCAGATAAAACACCGGATCAGTGGCATTTTTGACATTGTGCAAACTATCATTCAAACAAGTTTGTTTATTCTGGAAGTTTTGTGTACTTGTTCCTAAATGCATGTGCAAATATATACTATGGTCACTAAAGTGGAGTAATAAGCTGCTTTTGAGAGACTTCCACTATATTTCGGCCCACTTAATTAAACTGCTTTATGTTGAAAAGGTTAAACTCATTTGAAATACGTTTTATAAACATTTAGAGGATTGTTAAAGAATTATATTGTTGGCTAGTATTCCTACTCTAAAATCCCCAAGTAAAGAGATTTAAGCTGAACAAACAAAGGAATCTGAAATGCTTATGTGCATGCTAGTAAAACACTCATGGGTACCATAATCGTTAGTAATCCGCGTATTTGAACATTCTTATTTCTCTATTCTCTGGTCCACATAAAACGTATTATAATAAATTCATGGGATCACATACATGTATGTCCATGTACATAAACATGTACAGACTGCAGCTGAGGTGGACAAAATAATTGTGTTACATGTATGGTGCAGCAGGGCTCTCTCTCTATATATAATAGAGAGCCCTGTCTGCAGTGATCTCTTGTTTATACATTTATTGTACTTTTTATTAATTACAGACCATACTAACGTTGTAGTGACGCAATTTTTGATAATGCAGAAAAATACATGTGTGTATGTCCGCCTGGTCGTCTCTCGGCGAAATATAGATACTGAAAATATAATGAAGTATATATTGTTTATGTAATTTGTTCTTGTGATTCTGGTTTGCAATAGTAGGCCTATTCTGACATGTATACATCAATATCTACTTATTTTACAATTAATGTTTGCATATTACAATCATATGTTAAGTAACTTCATATATATACATACATTGCATTAAGAGGATTTTAATGCTCATCCTGCGAAACAAATTTGCCTATTATAAAACACTACTGAGTAAGCATAAGCAAACATACTGTTTAATGTTTTTGCCAAGTGCAGTAATAAAGAAAAACAACAATCGGCAATTAGTTTACTGAGTAGATATATTGTATTTTAAATATTCATTTTTTATATTCAACGACATCTGTATTGCTTAGTCTCAATAACTCGACGCATATTACATAGTTTTACAATTCCATTCAGTCCCAGCATAGAGGAATTATTTCATCTACTGTATTTCTTACATTCAAGACTGTCATTTTGCTAAACCCTTATCAAAGTATTAAATAACTGCCGCAAAATAAACTCCCCACTGAATTGCTTTTTTCACGGAAAGAAATATTTCTTTAGTAACCCGGATATGTAAACAAGGAAGCGATTTGGGTTTGCTTGGTTTCTAGGTGGGTTTTCTTTTAAAACACAAACACTATTCGATGTTTTCTCATGGTTTATATTTAAACATATGTGTAACACAAGGATACGTGCAGACGCTCTTTGATTGTCATCAATGACAGCGGTTTGCGAACGAAGAACACGTGAAGCTCTGACAGTAAAGCACTCAACAACTTTTCTAATCTAACTAGGAAATTCACTGATTATCAGTTATAAGTATATATTTGTATTACCATGCCTTGCTGTTTTTTACCCAACTACTTAAAAATGTAATTTTAATTATGAGGATCTGTAACAATTACTACCAGCAAAGCCCTGACTGTTTGAATATGTGTGATATGATCAGATGATAATTCCATAAAATGATAAACATTAATTATTATTATCCTGTCTCATGCTACCCTTCCTTCCTATCTATTTGGTCAACCCTGTCTATTCGGTCAGTATGAAAATGACATAATCTGTGAACTAGCGCATGTCTTAATTCCCAGTAACTTTCGATACACACCTCAGTATTTTAATTCTCAACAAATCAAAGAAAATACAAAAATAATAGTTTATTTGTTGTTTAACCATGTGCACTATGCAAAAAGTGCCTGTCTGTGTGTAAACAATTATAAATAATGATTTATTTTACTTTCCTTCTGAGGCAACATTCCAGACTATTGTTTTGTTGTGTTATGTGACATATCAAGCTAAATCTTGCATACATGTACATGTGTACACATGTGCGTCTGCGAAGACATGTGTATTGAAATAATACAAATACCTGCTTGATTACATCATTTACAACATGGGAGTGATTGGGCAATCAGATTGACTGAATAGATAGGAAAGCGCCTGTGAGAACCTGAGTTACAACTGTCATTGGAAATGAGGTCAATGTTTGTAAACATGCAATCAATATTTGATAAAAGGTTTTAAAACATTTTTCATAGAAATAAATAATATTTACTATTATTTTCCAGCAAAAAAATGTATGTTTAAAAGTTTCACACTGTTATATGTTTGAATTCTTAACTGACCAAATAGACAGGAAAACAGGCTACAATTTAGTGAGCAATGCATTTTGGCACTATAAAATAGAAGTTGAAGTTTTGTAGTTTTCTCCTAAAATACTATATTACAAATCACTATGAGCAAGTGTCTGATTTTAATTTGGCAGTGTACATGTATGTATCTTGAAACTTCTTCTTGGGACTTAATGTTAATATGTGTATGTTAAAATGGTTCATTCACATGTATGTATATTAATTTTCATATGTATGACATCTATTAACTATACAGCTGAGCCTCTTTGATCTGAACACCGTTTATTCGAATTATTCAGTATTTCAAATAGATTTGTTAGGTCCCGTTTTTATCCTTATTTTAACTAAAACAACAACTTGTTGAGGCGAATTGAAACATCCAAATTTTTTGGTATTTCGAATCGGAAATCTCGATCCGAAGTTCAGATTTTCATAAATTAAAGTCAGGATTTTCATAAATTAAAGTCAGTTTTGATTCAAAGTGTAAATGAGCACCTAGCAGATTGGCACAGACGACACCGCAGACAACACTTTTACATCTTAACATATTTTTCACACATTTGCCGTGACACGCAATTACCAAGCTTAGGTAAGCGTGGTCGTAATTGTTTTGTTTGTTTATCCCGCATTGGTGTGCGCAAAAATCTTGTGTCATAAAATTAGTGAATAATTTGAGTATTTAATGTCAGGGTTGTATAAAAGGCGTTCACTTGAACGTTTCGGTATCAGTTGCAATTTTTTTGTCATCTTGTTCTGCACGAAAGTGTTACTAAAATTGTCACAAACCAAATTGTCAATCTGCATAAAGCATAATGTTTTTTTCCCAATATTTTTAAAATGTGTTTAATAATGAACATAATATAACACTAGCCTTGTTTTTATTTATCATATTCACGGATTCAATCAGAAGACAACATTGGTATAATCAGGGCTCTCTATTAATAGAGAGCCCTGGTATAATGTAACATTATAACGTACTTTTTACAACTCAAATTATTTTGGATAGGTAAACAGTGTCTGCAAACGTTAAAGGAGTGTGGGCGAAATATGTATGTTCATAATTCGTTAATTCGAAGCCTCACTATTTTAAAGTATTGAGCGCGGTCCCGATGACTCGGATCAACGAGGTTCAGCTGTAAATATTCCTTTGTGTTGTCTAAATATAATATGTGACCTGACGTGTGACTTTTGGTCTAAATGCTCAAATGACGTCACTAAGTAAAATAGCGTAAAAATAATGCATCAGATTTTTATGTTTTTAAGAGGATTTTCACCGGCCCATAAAAAGTGTAAAAAGCTTTTCAGTGACAATTTTTTTACAGGTGATACAAATATATCATATCTTTGCAAAATTATCTCATTAAATTAATCCCAAATGTATTGATAAAAATGTATCGCCCTTATATTTGACATGTACACTGTTCTTGATACTTCAGGCATTTACTTCAATGTGGTAGTATTGACATAAATAATAGGAATATATTCGTTCTGTATTTAAAATTGTAATCTTCAAACATAGCCCTTTCAAACGATACCAATTTTTCAATTGCTAAAATAAGCAATTAGACCCAAAATGTCAGACTCGGACACATATTTGTGCATGCTTTAATAATTAAAACTTATGATTGATACTCGTATATTTTCAGTTCATTAAAAGAAAAGCCCAACTGGCTTGCAAAAGTCAACAGCAAGGGAGAGTTGTTTGAGCTTCAGCTGGATGACCCGTCTGAACCACCCCAGAGCTCCCTGAATGAGAAGGAGTGTGTGTGTTCCTGTAGTGACTGTGCCACAGATGACACAGGGTATGGCACTGACACAGACCTGCATACAAGCTTCAACAACCTTGACCTCAAACACAGGGACCCTTTAGATGACTTCTGTAATGTGAACGATGTGCTAAATAGTAGTTTTGCTAGTTGCCTAGATGATAGAATTTCACACGATTTTGTGAAAGCTGAAGAAGACATAGACAGTCTGTTTCAGTTCAAAGAAGAAACAAATGATAATAAATTTATCACTGATTTTGATATGCCAGACTTTACCAATGACTTGACCCTTGATATTGGTAATTACTTCGCTACTGAAACCTTAAATTTTGAAACAAGGGCAACTGATACCACAAGGAAGGTGGCAAAGGAAAAGTCAGGAGGGTATACTCGGTTTCCATCCATTAATATGTCTGAAACAAAGAAATGTGAGTGTGACAAGAAGAACTCTCCTTCAAAGCACTCCATTGAAGTCAATGTAAAATTAAGACACCAACAGCTACCTGATGGAAAGCTTTCTGCTGTGGACTTGTGTGAGCTCATCCTAGGCATTGTCCCTGGTCACTATGGATCTAGTCAGTCGTCCAGCAGCAGCAGCAGCAGTAGCAGAAGAAAAGACAGGCGAGTCAAGATCAGGGGACTTGTCCCCACTGGACTTGCAGCTAAATACTCAGAAATCAAAGTTGGTAGGTGTTTTAGTCAAATTCGTTTACCCGTTCATACCTAAATTTCTGTTTTATAAATAATACCTTTTTATACATGGCAATCTCACTCTTTATTTGAATGTTGACCAGTGTATTAAGGTTATTTGGGTTATTTTTTCTTGAGTCTTTTAATCATTGGACAATTACAATTATTGTAAATTTCGATCAGCATGTTAAACAGTTTCCAATATGATTGTAATAACATAATTAAGTCTTTAAAATAATTATTCTTTTGTTTCAGGTGACTGTCTAATGTCCATCAATGACCAGCCAGTGACGTGGGACAATTTTGAGAGTGTTCTTACTGTTCTACAGTTTCAAAGACAGGTATAAAGTTCATCCATTTGTTTTAACTCTGTTAACAAAGCACTGTTTATGTCTGCTGTAGTATTTTTCTTAATGTAAGTTTGTTTCTCATTGGCTTCATTTTCTTTTAAAAAAGAGACCAAACAAAAGTGTCAGTTACTTATGCATATATGGAATTACATGTCAGAGACTTCTTCACATGCTTTCTTCTCAGTTATTGTTTAGTAAGATATATGTACATGTACTAATGGTTAATTATTAACTAGAAGCATTCATTTATTATTAATTCAATTACAATATTCTTTTGTTTGAACAGGCAAAGCTTCTCATTAGGCAATCTGGCAAGCGCTCAACTACCATTGGTTCCTCACCAAAGTCACCAGCCAATCGTCTTGTCCAGCTTGTTTCCGGCTCCAATGGTACTGGGGCAGTTGTTCCTAGTGAGTGTGCCCAGAGCTGGGAACCGTTCTATGGAGCAATGTACCTCTCACTGGATGGAGTCAATTCTGACAACATGCAGGCAAAGGTTGGTGGTATATTTCTTCTAGTACATGCACTAGTGAAGTACTGTTGAAATAGTAAAAGTTCTAAAAACACACACATCTCATACTCACATACCCTTCCCTTATGCATGCATTTGACTCCGGAAACAATAAATTTGCTTGTGGAATAAGCCCCAACAAGATACGTTAAAATACTTTTGAAAACAGAAAAACACACATGGGCATATACCTACACATGCCTTAAGCCTGTGCAAGACATGAAATTCACTAATAGAATACGCCTTAACTAGGTAATTACACTTAACCATTGACAAGTAAATACAGCAATAACCAATAAATTCCCCAATCTACCCCAAGTAAAGCAGTGTTGTTGCCGGCTTCAGGAGGACATCGTGTACCAATTTCCCCAGGTGGACAACAAGGTGATTGCCTCACGCGGCATGTTCATCACCCTGGCTGGCACCGTGAATGACGCCACACAATCTACCATACAAAGGTAACAACTGTCAGTGCTTTCATTGGAATGAAAAAATGTTTTAATCACTGAGTCAAATTTTACCTCTTGGCACCCAGTATTTTCTTGGTCAAACAACCTTGACATTATTTCTGAGTGTGAAAAAGCCATTGAGTTCAAAGGATTGCAGCCAGTTCACAGATTTGTTTGAAGAAGTAGACATGTGCATATAAAATAAGGTTAATGGCCATAGGTGTGAATAGTGAATTATTTAGCATTTTTGATAAATAACAAATGGATTTTTATTCTGGTTTATCTTTGATAAGTGAATATTTCTTGTGTTTTTGTGTTGACTCAGTAGGTCACTATGTTTATTGGCAATTAAACTATCGTACTCAATCATTGATGTGCTAATTTAAATGTCTAAAAATCTTCTCCACTTTCATTTTTATTTTATTGCTGTAACATTACAAGTATATTTCATCCAGAATAGTCCCACAAAACTAGATCAATGAATTCATATTGTAATGGTTGCAATGGATCAAAAAAAGGGTATGGTACAAAATGTGTGTTTATTTCGCATATAAATATTTAGTATTTGTTGAGTTGAATAGTATTAATGATGTTCAAAGTAACTTTTCAAAATGCAAGAAACTATCAAAGAAATGAAACTAAATAAGACTGTAAAGCCAGTTGGAAATTGTAAAAGCAGTTCTATTTACACTTAATTACCGTCAACAAAGATGTACCTAATGCACTGAAATGAAATGCTGAAATGATTTGTATGGTATCAAATTGGGAATTTAACATCTACATTCTATCTTTTCATGTTCCATGTTAATTTGTTAATTAAACACCAAAGGTTTGTGCATGTCAAAATGGGTGTTCCATTTCAGAACATACAATTACATGCCAGTTCTTAAATGGGTTTCCAATTTCCTAAGCCAAGCCTTGCTTATTGCGCTTGTGAGATGGACAATGTAGCTGTGAATGTGTGATTGTTTACAGCACAACAGTTCTCGTGGATGACAGCCCTGTGCACATTGTGTACCACTGTGAGGGACAGAACCTTTTTGTCATATCAGCACCTGAATACAGGTAACCATTTACCGTAAAATATAAAATTTGCAATGGTCCTAATTTCGTGATTTGCTCATTTCGACCATTAAGTAGAATTTAAAAATGGTGTGAATATTTTAACTTTGTTTATAATCATAAATCGCTCACTTGTTTACAATTACAAATGTCTGCATTAAAGACCTTGAGAATGTAAAATTATTACATTTTCACGAAAACATTTTCCGTTCTAAAATATTTTTTTGTAGTACCAGGTCCTATACTGGTGATAGTTTTTGTCGTATCTTCAATTGAATACAGATCTCAAACCGTATACCTAGCCCTCATATTTTTGCATAATTATTGAAAAAAGTAACATCTTAACATTACATTTTGTCACAAACAATTTACTGGTAATTCTTAATTATGGTTTTGCTTTTTTGAGATTTAAGGGCAAAGAACGCTTTATTACACTAGGTATTCATCTCAATACAATGTTTTGAATAACTAAGATGTTGTTTAGTCCAAATGGTCTGCCCAGTTCTTTTGACTTACAAAATATCTTTTGAAAATGTTTTTGTTGCAGATTTTCACTCACCTCTTTGACGACGCTTGTGAAAGACCTTGTCCGTCTGCTGCAAGTTACCCATGGTTCCATTCACCAAGCCTTCATCTCATCAGCCAATCACAATCAACTAGACTGCTTCTTCACTCTTCTTCACCAGAACTGCATTTCCAGCCCCAATTCTAGTGCTCCAGTCCAGGATAAAACGTGCAATCTGTGTCAAGCAGCTACAGTCCTTACCTTGCCCAATGAGATTAAGGTAAAAAAAAAATTAAAAATACACAAACACAAAAATATATGGCTGTGTATTGTAAAAAAATATTAATATTTTAAATTAAATGACTTTCAAAATAGTTTGCAAAACTTAATTGTATATAATAAACATAAGACAAATTGATAAAAATATTACCTAACATTAATTAATAGTCTCAAAAATATGTTTGGGTGATTAAAACCTTTCTAGTATTAAAGCATTAAATTAAATGTTATTTTTTTGTTTTTAGCAATATGCAGACAGAATGCTCACAGAATTTGAGTCTGCAGATTTTGGAGATATGGTAGGTCTCATTGTATGACAGCTGCACTATTTTTGAGGAAGTTGATGCAATAGAGTGAACTCACATCTCTTTAATTTAAAAAGAATTTTTCTCTTTTTCCTCAGTGCATGTAAAACTAACCAGGTTTTCACAGCGGTAGTTTCTATTATATAAAAATATGATATGGCGTGTAATTTTGAAAATATTTTGATGAGCTGGGTTTGTGCTTACATAGTATTGCTAGAAGAATTTGGGGATACGGCTATTGCCATTGAGCTATTTATTTACAGATTAAGGTCTATGATTCTATTTAAAGTAAATTTGTGAATTGTTATGAGTAAACTGCCCATAAATATACACATTTTGTTAAGCTCTAAGACCACATATATTGTAATTCATTTTCAGTCTGACAGTTTCTATGGGTGCAGAAGAAGCTACAACATACTTGGCTCATGTCTTTTCTACAAGGTACATACTACATATGGCTCCTTCATAGTTTTGATGCATGATTAATTTTACTTCTCTAACATTTTTGCCATTCTAATGTGCATTTTAACAGAATACAATGGTCAGATTGCTTTTTCTTATTTCTGCCTTAAAAGCAAAATTATAATAGATATGCTATTCAGAGGAGTTTACACCTTACTGTAAGATCAGGTTATTTTATGCAGTTCTGTTTTCACACAGAGTTACAAATGTATTTGTTAGAAATATACATGTTCTTAAATGGCACATTTGTAATCAATTTAATTTGCTTAATAAATTCTTTTTGGAAAAGACATAAGCTTAACAAATCTGCTGGTTTTAAACTGGCACACTAGCTGGCGATCAAATAGCCCCAAATTATAAGACCACTACAAACATCACCTATTTTGTATTACTTTAATTTTTCTCCATCCAGAACCACCTTGTGTGCAGCCACCTGTGTCGGGATGACCTGGAGGACATGAGCGTGTACCTGACATACCACTCGCTGCTGAAGGTGACCTCCGACCCCGGGGTCGCGCGCCTCGTGGCCTGGCGCGAGATCCACCCCACACGTCACTGTCACTCCGTGCCCGAGGAGCAGCAGTTCGGGTACTCGGAGCCTCTGATCGCACGATGGTTCTGGCTCATTGTTGGATATGTGAGTGCTAGTTTGGTTTAATATAGAAATGAATAGGTTGGCTTTTCTTGTTTTTGTTTGTTAATAGCTGCGTTAGCTGAAAAAGACTGTATGTATACAAGAGCAAAATTCATGAGATAATATCTAAAAAGGTGAATTTGCCAACTTACTTCCACGAATTAATTTAATAAAAAATGCAC
>Ga0224511_10001436_pt1 | contig 14401 bp, 9 predicted proteins | sample SF_May12_sed_USG_2_FD_169988 | JGI IMG/M metagenome (GOLD analysis project Ga0224511, IMG submission 169988) | Sediment microbial communities from San Francisco Bay, California, United States - SF_May12_sed_USGS_8_1 | ecosystem: Environmental > Aquatic > Marine > Sediment | place: USA...
AATTGACGTTAACACCATTAAAGCAACTGTCCAATATCTAAAAATATCATATTATTTTAAACAAACACAATATCACATAAATGACAATGTTTGCTATTCTACATGTATTTGCGCTGCATAAAGCATTTACACGCCACGAAAATGTTTCCCCAGACATACCATAGGGGCTATCGCGGTCCATTTAGCGGGACATCCTATCAGAGCAATGATGGCGTGTTAACGCTTTCAGGTTTGACATAGATGTATATTTATTGAATCAGAGGACGACATACAGTCTCGCATCACCACATTCAGTATTGAAGAGCGCGGATAAATACGACACGAGGGATTATTTTGACTTATTATTTAAAAGACAGTTGTACCGTTGGTGTGTTTGGGTTCGATCAGGGAGTGTGAGAAAACTTAATGTGGCGACAACAAGTCATTGCCAATGACAAGATGTGTTGTGTTACATATTGGTACTTTTAAAAACACACTGGAATATTCGTGTTCATTTAACTAAACAACTACTCGGGTAAAAGAAGTTTTACTATTGTATTTGGTTGTTTTTTGTCAGAGATTGTTACAAACATTAATATTATTAATATATATATATTGATGGTTAAATGTTCATAATGCGATAATCACATTAAAGATGGCCATAGTGTTCTAGAATAATGTACGTGGCAAAAATCGCATATTACGGGAAAACTCTCGTAGTGGCCAATCTGACCCGTTTAATATGTAATTTTATCTAAAAACAACGAAGACGAGTGTTAGTATCAAGTTTGCTTAAAAGCGTATTCAAATTATTCAATAAAGAATAACATTAGTTTTGCAATAAGCTTTATAAACTACACAAATTAAGTTATTGACAAGATCTGCATCTATGATGTTAGAAACCGTCTACATATATAGATACACCATACATTAAATCAATGCTCTCGTACGAATTAAAAGCCTATCTTTAAAATCCTGAATCAATCATTTATCCGATGATGAATTTTAAACGCCAAATATGTTAAGCTTCAAATCCCGAAATAATCGTTTCCTCAGTTTTAGTGTGTAACAAGTGGTCATTTTCATTTGCCTGCGCTCATTGCAGCTAGCGCCCATACAACCGTGGTGTGAGTCCTGATGACGTATGAGTGGTCAATCTGGTTTGAGAGTTATTAATAGTACGATAGGGTGTTGTCTGTGTGCAGTGATGTATGAAAGGATACTACTTCTTTATTATAACTCACTGGCTAGTCACTTGATTGTCAGCAGTTGAACCTCACGGTTCAACCCATAGAGTTATTATTATTATTATTACCTTACGTGTAATTACGTGGCAACTTCGCCGGTGAGTCAATTCTTTATTAATTCGATTCTATTTCATCATTTATTGTATTATTTATTTTTTTATTGTTATTATTTATAATATTATTATTGTATCGATGTACATATGTATATACATGCATTATTTAACATTGATACGTTGTAGGTAAAGCATGGAAAAAATATTGAAAAGAACACCCAGTGACAAGTGTATGCCCAGCAACATGGAGTATCGGTCATGCAGTTACAATTGCATGGTAAGGAAATATGACAAGAAACACTGAATTAATTATCACGCAACTCTAACTATTAATATGTCCTGTATATTTACTAGTAAACAATACATTTTCAAAAAATAGTTTGTTTTTATTTGCAATCATTAAAGGCCCATTAGTGTTCAGCAATAAAAAATTATTCCAATCGTTTTTATAAGAAATTTGTGCATAAAAGTTGAAAATCAACCGTGTTTTAGCAAATCTTTATTGTTATTAACTACGGATGGACGAATAAGAAAGAAGCATATGGATAAAAAGCCGTGTTTTTATGATGCCGTTTTGGCGCTTCAAGTCCGCAAGCAATCGGTGTGACTCGTAAGATTCGGATAATACCTATTATTAGACGTTTGGTGCATTCTGGGTGATAAACCATTTAAAATTTCCAATCGATGCGTAACGCGCATGCGCGTATTATTTCCTTGAGTCTCCGATATCGCCGATTGCTTTTCGCGCCAAATATAAAACATTTTATGACTGAGCTAGTGAAAAAATATTTTATATATGTATTTATTTCGTGTCGGCTAACTACGTTACTTTCCGTTCATACCCATATATGGGTATGGTCAGTCAGCTATGACCTGACCGTAGTATTTAAGAGCTGGACATAATAGATTGTGTCATTCGATGCTATACCGGACTACAACACAATTGGTTTTTTTCCCCACCCACCCAACCCTTTGTGTTTAATATATGAATAACATTGTTAAGCATTGCTATAATTGTTTGTATCTTTTCAGACATCGCATTTTCTGTCGCTAACTACGAGGCTGATCGTGTGCTATATGTGAATGCGTGATGAGGTTTCATGGACTACACGGTGTTGCGTCTGACGCGCAATATCCTAAAATGTTTTTCACTGATCATTTGTATAAGTGCATAAACACAAGTGACCACAGTTACGTGGTGTATTTTATTTTTACATGAAACCTATGTGTGTATGAGATTATGATCTATCTTATTCATAGTATTCATGTGTACATGTATAATAAAGATGTGATGTCCGGTATAGGTCACTCCTACATAGTCGTTGTTATATCTTAATAAATTATTAAGTAATTGGCATAAACCAATAAATAATGTATGTTTGGCTGAAGGCACTGAAAGAAAACATAAATTTATTTTATTTTTATCTTAACAACAACTTATAATTTAAACAAATTTAGGCCGTCAATAGTAATGTTACTATCAACTGTTTTTAATGGAACACTAGTTTTTTATATTAAATTTGGTGATTCTGAACACTAATGGGCCTTTAAATGACCACAATCAATGGCTTACTCTGAGACTTCTTAAATTTAAAATATGATAGACCGCCATAAGGAAAGTAAGAAAACTTATCTACACAACGTACATCTTTTTGCACATACAACCTCTGCGGGCTTAATGTGCGGAGGTTTCAAAAGACTTTTAAATGTTTTTACTATAACGTCGTTAATTCCCCAAATTGTTGACCGCGTTGGGGTTTTGTACCTTGTTAGTACGTTAATGGAATTTACAATGCAAATTATCAAAATCAACTGGGTGCTGTTAATTCTAAACTAATATTTAATTCCAATGACACATATGTATTTGTAGAAATATGTTCATCTATTCTATATATTTTGGGCACAGGATAACGAATTAAGCCTTCATATTATGCATTTCTATTAATAAAACTCGAAATGCGTCTAAGACAACATCAAGGTATAGTACAAAAAAGTAGGTCATACAGACAATGAGTTAGATTAGTTTTACACGTAATGAAATTCATCTTGTGGAAAATCGTGTCTAAAATCTTATTATCTTTTGTATAACTGTCTTTCCAGATAAAGACGGATTCGTTATTCTTGTTATTTAAAATAAGCCACCACATAATTTTACTTTAATGTTATTCTGCCTTGATAGGCACATTAAAACGAACTTAATATAGCAGTCTGCCTATCGTTCAAATTCGTATCTTAGAGATATATTATAAACAACTGTCATGTCCTTTCAAATCTCATTATAGAAGTGAATAAAAATACTAAACCAAAATATTGGTAAAGTCCAGTTATGGTCGAACCTGTCACATCTGTTACTGTATATTAAAACAAACATTTTAAATTACTTAATTAGGTAACATTACACTGATATTACACCACACATCATTGTCTCTTTCTTTATTATTTGTATAAATTCTGAGCGTTATTATGTTATTCTTTCAACGCCCGCAACACCGGGGTTATTTACACATTTACGGTCAAGGCAGGATGTAATCGTTTTAACACACGAAAGCATTATTCATTGTTTTAAGCATACTTAACCATTTAATAACCAATGTGCCAATTATCATTCCTGAGCTATTGCAATATTTATTGTACGCGTTATCATTTGTATTGAGCTCTTTACTGTTATAGAAAGTGCGTTATCGTATGTTCGACAATGTCACACAATATGATTATGTGATATGGACAAGCGCGGGCCGTGTAAGGTTACCACACTAGAAGAGTTTTCCACGTGATTTGGTACGTCCAAACAGTACATGATCAGTGGTTCCATGTGTCTCCCGTGCTGTAACGACAGCGATCTGTCAAACATCCTACCGCCTGCTATTTGATAGTGTCGTGTTTGATAACATGGTAAAAAGTACTTTCAAGTAAGTTTTAATATGTCTATGTAGGTCCATGCTCTATGTGTATATATAATGTGGGTGTTTCTGTAATACAGTATCATCACTGTAATGAATATATAGATAAGTGTATGTTTTTGTCAAACTAGTCTTTGCGTATTTGATCACTATTCATGTATTTCTTTTGTGTCTAATACTGATCTATTTTATACAGGCCTTTGCCTTAAATCGGTCACTAATACCATTGATAATTGTAGATATAAATGATCAAGAAAACACAGCCAGGAATGGTTCTTACAACGATAATAGTGATAAAAAATACTCATCGTGTGAGAAAATATTAATGACGATTTTCAAGTCAGGAGCAAAGTTAATGACGCAAAGAATATTTAAGTTGTTATAATAATACAATGATCATTTGAAGGTATATGCTGTTTTCATTTTGTTTTGGATAAAATATCCCAACCACTACAGGATTAAATAACCCTTGTTCATTTGTGATTAAGTTTACTTTTGACTGATGTGCTTTGATGTCCATAAACTGATTATTTGAACTAAAGTTAGCTATTGTTTTTATGAACAGATGTTGTCTTTTTCATTTATAAAACACAATCATTGTTTGTTCGAGTTTACACAATTGCACAATTTTAGGGCAAAACAAGGTACCAGAAGCAGCAGTACTTGATTGGCTATTGATCAAAATTAGCATTGCTGTCTTCATATCAATAATATAAAATATTGTATAATAATGTATTGTATAAATGTGTCTTTGTTCATACTGTGCATATGAATACCATTACGTATAACATGTACTTACATGTATAAACACGAACTAGTGCCCTTTCCTTTACATCAAATTTATAAAGTTAGTGTTCGCATCAAAGGTACAATGGAAATGTTGCGTAATGCCTCAGCTTATCATCATTAAGATGTAAAACATTCCTCATACACAAATAATTATTTTCGTTTTTATAATTAAAGTTCTAATAACACAAAGATAAAGTACAGTAAACGAAACATAATACCATGCACTCACTACATGCTACAGTATACATGTATGTAACAAACTTCACTTACTTCATTGACCATAATGTATAATGAACCTCTGAGGAACAACACCTCTCTAGAGCAACCAAAATTTATGTAGCCGCCTGATGTTGCTCTACAGAGGTTAGACAGTATTTAACTAATTTAACACAAAATGTAAAAAATAAACAACATATGATTGTCCTGTCATGGTTGTATACACTTATATATGTTAATTGAAAACAGTGCAAGAAATTACCAATTTCATGAATTTGGGGGGAATTTTGATCTAGATCTTGATCTTATAAACAGCTGAAGTCAGGGAAGCGCATTTTTGACAACATTTTGACATATTTTTTTAATAAAAGATCTGGAATTAAGATTTCAGCAAAACTTGTCAAATATGTAATGCAATATGTTGTTATCATAAAACATAAAATATTTATGGGTCATCGCATTGTTAACAGAGAAAGTGTTAAAAATAAAATCCACCCGTTAAGGCAGAGAAAATTAATACTATGTAGATGAAGCTTAGTTAGAGCCTGTAGAAATCAATTGTTCTTTACTTATTTACGTATCCTGACCGGGGATCCAAAAGTACCAAATGCTAAAATCCTGGAACTGGTGCCATCTCAGGTCTCGGGTGCCGGTTTTAGTAGCCACAGTGCTGTTTTTACAGCATAATATTATTTAGAGGGTGGGTCACAAGTCTTTAACTATGTTTATTGACATATCTATATGTTATTTTAAGAGTGTGTTTAAACACGAATTCTTAGAAACGTCTTCACAGCTAATTATTTTAGATTTATAGATACATTGTATTTATAGATGTTGATCTGCTACTCATTTAAATGTAGCAGGCTGTTAAGGGATGTCTCTTTGGTTTCTAATGTCTAATAAAAAAATCGTCTGACATAGTATCAGATTTAAACCGTAGTGTGTCCTTTTGAATAACTGGAAGTATTAAAGCAGTTTAATTTGCGGATTTAAACATCAGCTTACAATTTTAAGCATACAATGGGCATTGTTTATGTGAAGGAAAAATGGTCTTTAGACAAACTATATTTGCAATATCCTATTTCATCTTTATATTGCATATATAATGAAGACAATCTCGGAAATATAGTAAGGATAAGAAAATATCCCTTCAATACAGCAAGTGTAGTATAAAACGAGCTGTTCTGGAATGTATATTTTCTAAGACGAAATGTTATACATTTAACTTTGAATAAATTACATTAATTTTTAAACTCATTACGAATAAGAACCTAAACAGTCGACTTAAATATGTATATATATTCCAACAGCACAATAAACCGGCATTATTAAATAAGACATGTATGTATAATTCTGTACGAGTACACTACGGACGAAATAACGTAATAGTGATGATTATTATATATACAAACTTCAAAAGCGTTTCTATTGGCGGAAATAAGTCATAGAGAGAAACAATGTTAAATGATTTAAATAAACGCCATCATATATTATAATGTGTACTTTGCTGCTTGAATAGTTCGGAGGAGAAAAATTAAACTGCTAAAGGGAAAGCCATTAGGAAGCATAACCTGCATAGGAAAATAGCGGCCTCGGTTGTAACCCTAACAAATGATCGCCTATTACATTTAAGTGTAAATGGTTTATTACTTAGGGTGATAATCGGTATATTTATTCCTAGTGATGGATAAAACATTTAAGCAAACAGTTCCACCCATTAGGCAGATACAATATACATTCTGTTTTGCGTTTGTTTACCAGGACATTTGAATCACCACTGCATGCTTCCCATGTCACGTTTCTACATCATGTGATGTACTAATAGACATGGTGTGATGAACACATCATATTATTAACACGTTGCAACGGAATAAATTCATTCAAAAATATTAAAAATATTTAGTATTCATAATTAACGTCAAAACCTTAGCAAAACCTCATTATACAACTGTTTCTCACAATGGTATGCCCATGTAATCGAAATATATATGCAACATTTTTTATACAGTTCAATATAACATGATATTTAGTCGAGGAATGAGTATTGTGCACTAGAAACTAGTCTGATCGAATTTCTGATGTCAAGAAAGATATTCTAGTTCTCATAATGACTTTTCTTTAACACAACAGGAAGTACTGTGTCATGACATTGCAATTTATCCCTCTCCTCTAGGGATTCATTATATCAATGAGAATATCACACACACCTTTAAAAAACGTATTTTTTTAATATTTTAGATCATGTAATATTTTGTTTGTCACACAACCATAAAACATCTTTATTTCCCTAATAAAAGTAATAATTGCTTATTACAGATATACTTAATTTGCATATACAGACGAAACAGATAAGGATTGAAAACTAATGAATATGTTTGCTAAGTATCTGTCATACGTTTGTGTATGGTTCGAGAGCGCATGTGCTTTCCAAATCAAGCCGAATTAACAATTATCAATATCAAACAACCAATGTTCTCCATAAAACTTGGTCAATTACATTATGCGGTAAATTGGGTTGCTCGCCAAATGTCGCTTTACATAATGACGTACTATAATGACGATAATGGAAAACATGAAACGTTCTACTTGGATGTATTTTCAATTAAAAGAAACACACAAATGCATTATTGTACTATATATTTTAATTTTAAATTAAGATCTGAATAATTTATATCTTTCATTGAAGATACAGAGATTTAACCATAACTCATGTGAAGTGAAAACACCGAGATTGTCGCGTGGGTGTCAATTTTTTTGTACAATATTAATTTTAGTAAATGGTGTTTCGCTTACACACGTGTCGGCTAACAACTGCGGAACAAGTCTGAACAACGACAGCCTACACAAATTAAATATTCCATTTTGATTACCCCATGTCTATAAAACACTCCCCACGTACCATGCACTGTGGTCATAATTACAATGTAAGGATTAAATTGTGTAAAACTACACTTATTAGATGTTGCATTGTACATGAATGGCATACAGAAATAATCAGTGAATTGTATACCACATTTTAGGAAAATCTATTTGTAATGATGTTCAAGTGCAATAATGCATGTTCTTAATCAGAATATTAAGCACATTGTTATGCAAGTTAGATGTAAGCACTGTTTCTACAATAAAACATCATTAAAACAATGGAAATTTGTTAATTATGTTTTTGGACATATATTTTTTTCTCGTTATTACTAATACATGCATAAAAAGTCTAAGGGTCAAAGTTAACTGCAGGCTATACAGCGTCATTCAAATGACCGATTTTTTGGGTATCACAGTTCAGTATTACACAAAGATATTTTCACTTAATACGATTTATATTTAAATACGTATTTAAATATGTATTTGACTGTATCGTATGATAACCATTTTAGTTAGTTGTACACATGTATACTGTAATCTATAGTTTTATCTACAATATTGTTGTGAACAAAACGCCAGTGATGTTTATTCTTGACATTCATTCTTTTTTTATCAGACAACAGGTCACATATGAGTTTTTAAGGCAGATATTTTTCAGATAGGCCCAATGTTGTACGAAGAGATGTTTAATGAAATGCATGTTATAGGCGATTTAGACCGCAAATTAGAGGCAAATGTTAGGGCCGTTATGTATACATCGGCGTAAAACTTTATTGTCCATTACATTGCTTAAGTTTCTGGATATCGATTCGAAAGAAAGGAGAGACTCACTAAACTATTTCTGAAGCAAAAGCGATTTTATACCTTTACTTGGAGTTTAAGCAAGAGCTGGACTTTTAAAAAGCCTGTCATAATTATATAGAACACATAAATAACCAAATACACATCGGTCATCTGCATACACATAAAAACAACCGAATGGGTTTATTACACATCCGATATAATACGTGGACAGACAACTTATTCTTTTATTTGACTTGAACTACATTGAATACCTTTGGAATACGCTGTTTTAAACTTAAGGCAGAACTACTAAATTGTTTTTTTTAAATATTAAACTTTAATTTCAAAGGGAAAAGTGTTCAATCAATCAATGTCCGACTGGGATTTCCTGACAAACTGACCGTTATTGTATCTGAGATTTGTCTAAGGAAATTATACTGAAGTGATAAAGTAGTTTAGTATGGCATACATTAAATAAAGGTCCGACATAATGAATTTGATAAAAGGGGAATATCCTACGGAAAGGAAAGTAGCAATTTCGGTTTTATTGCAGCTGTTCATCAGTGGTATTGACAGATGCCACACCACTGATACCCCTGATTTCAAATGAAACAACACTCTATGATTTCAGAGGACAAGAAAAATATACTTACACAATTCATTTCCATGTGATACATTTTGCGTAATTTCTTAGTTAATAAACGAATACTTGTTTAAAATAAAAGCGTCACTAACTTGTAATATATAAGTTATATATGTACTTGTATTGATTATTGGTTTTTGTATACTTGTCTGACATGTTGTTTAGTTGTGTACATGTACATCTTAACAATGTAAATGCAGTAGTTTTTACTAAATATGAGGTAAAATGCATTACGCACACATTGAACATTAAACACTTCTTGATTAAACCCGCCGGCTTCATGAATTGCTTGCTGTGAATACACATAATTCATTTCTTGAAACGCATGGTAATAAAAATGCGTTAACTGTCTTCGGAGACTATTTCTTTAAGACATGTCAGCCTTGTAATTGACACATCGCCTGGATTTGCATTCTAGATGCTGGTTAATGGAACGTCTGCACACGACACGGACTGCACAGGATTACGTTAGGATAAATAACCGAATTTAAATAGCATTATGTTTACAAAAACCCTATTTTTATAACTATTTGTGGTTTACATTAAAATGCTGGAAAACGCGACTAGCGGAATAGCGTTGTAAAATCATAATGAGTATCGCTTTTGGCAAAATTGCTTGTATCTTCGAACATAAGATTTACACAATTACCTTGTACTGAAAAAAGTATTATTTCTAAACCTGCATATACTTAAAAACTAATATATACTATGTGTTGTTTGTTTTAATATATTCAACATTTAATTTTTTTGCAAACAGATTTAGAGTGTAGCTAGGGGTAAAAGTTGTCTATTTTATGCCGAAATGTTTCATTAAAGGGGTATAGAATTAGTGGACTTTCAAAGTACAACGTCTAAAATGGATGGACCTAAGTAAAATTCAAACTTAATTTAAAGTAGTTCGATAAACTTTTTATAATATGATATAGTTAGAGATCACATGTACAAATGTTCTCTAGATGGCGGCTTACAATACGATTGTTCCATGTCTAAAATGTCATAGTAGGCAGCGTTTTGACTGTGCAAATAACAATGCAACTTTGTTGCATTCTTTAGAATATACATGTACAAAAGTTATGCTTTCAAGAGACATAATGTTTCTGCTGAATTTAAGTCTTGTACTTACATGTACATGGTACATATAACATACGCGTTTGCTATTAACATAAACATTTCACTCCTGTCCATGCCTATACACATCAAGTTCATTACATGTGTATACATTTAACAGACAATGTGTTAGTGTCGTATGAAGGTCGTATTAAAATCAATCTTCGACAACCATGTATCCTGTCAACTTCGATTCATTGCGGTGACAGGTCTTGACAATGGTCGCCGTTGTTCGAGTGTCACATCCGTCAATAGTTTTTATATTATGACAAAATTTACAACAGAAATTAACTTACAGAAAATGGAAATCAATTATATTTAGAAAACTGTGTTTTCATTTTTCTTTGCTTTGTTATTGTGAATATAGCGTGAGTTATCGATAACTGATATTATTGGTGTTTTTGTCTGATTTCAATAGAAGTTAAAAAAAAGATTCACCTAATGTTTGTCATATATAGAAGTGTTAAAGTGTCTTAATACGGTATTAAAGCGTTTATTGATATTATTTGTGTCGAAAACTGTTTAAAATGTTTAAGATAACGATCAAATATCCACAAAGAAACAAAGCTTTGTCTATTTTTTCCTCTCCAAATGTTTTTGTATATCATTTACATCTAAAACTTTGTGAATCCTCGTTACTACTTTTACATAACTGTTTCATGCCGTCATATTTTGAATTGTAACACAGACCTTTATTAATTTAAAGTACAGTGTATAGGTTTTTAAACCTTGCACAGCATAAACAATCGGATGGTGTAAATTAGATCTACAACAACATAATTTAAGGATACGTTTAAACAGTATGTGCGTTAATGTTCCATGACTGGAAATTACCATCAATTATAACAAACGCAACACAATATCCCACTTTCCACGTTTTGCTGCCAAAGTGTCTTAATAATTTGCGCGATACAAAACCATTGTAAAGACACGCAAATATTTTCAGCAGACATAACAAAGGGCCTTTCACGTCCCGTTTTTAAGGAAATCCAATCCGAGCTTTGATTGAGTGTTCACGCTTTTCCGTTGGACATAGATATATAGTCCCTGAATAGGAGGATGACAGACAGTATGGCATTATCGCATTCAGTATTGGATAGCGCCGGGGAATAAGAGTATAATAAGATGCGATCCATCAATGTGCCGTATAATCTAAGACACCCATAATGTATACATACGCACGTTTGTGATAAGCGATCGTTAGAAAACGTAATAATGGCGGTTTTAAGTCAGTGCCAATCAGTATGACATGTAAGGATGCATTGTGGGAAGTATACATGCTTGTTCAAATACATAGGACTAGTGAAAGTCATTATAATAAACAAATACGTGCAAGCAACCTTAATATGATAACGGTGCACCACTTTAATAAGTTCAATATAATACTTTACTTCGATACGTACGACAGGGATCTGTGTAATACTGCTAAAGTACAACATTATATCACCTACGTTCAATGGGAATTCTCATTAATGTATCAGCTAATTAATGTAATGTTTCAATAGCTTTTTAAAAACATGTTACCGTCTATTCCTTAGTTATTTGTACTATATACTGCCAGGATTATATGTAGTGTACTGAAATATATTGCCATCACTGGTATGAATTGATTGACAGAATATTTATACATCTCAAATGCACCTGCATCTGCGATTTGTCAAACGCTTTTACCTTCTGTAACATTTGAATTATTGGGATACGTATACCATAAGCGTGCCTTCTTTGGATTTCAATTGGTCATAATATCGCATCATTATCCTAGACTGAAAGTGTAAGATTGTGACATAATAGTTTAGATAATAAATAATTATGGTCTTAAAGCGAACCTGCACTTGTATTAATCTTCAACACAACAAATAGTATTTAAAAACTTGAGATGTTTTTCACAGAGGTAATTAACCTTTCAGGGCGAAGAAAATTTGCAATGTCATAACAGCGTTTACTATTTCAAAGACATGTCGATATGATAAGACAATTTAAGAGTGCGAGATATATATTGCATTATAAATATTGTTTCCTGGCTTATGAATATCACCTGCCATCAAAAAAAACTCTAAGGACAAACAGAATTTCCAAGAAATCTTTTATAACAATGACGTACACAGTTGCCAGAGTGGTTATCATAAATCATCATTATGATAAGGAACACGAGTGGGTATAAATAGTGGAAGTCTGTCTTCTAAGGTCTAATCAACTTAACAGTAAAACAATATACAGTGTACAGTGTGTGCATGCCATTACGAGTGGTCATGATGGGCAGCCAGGAATGTTTTATGTGTTTACCACACTATTTATGAGTGTGTTCACACATGAATACGTTTTACTGTTTAAATATATACAGTCAAACCTGCGTTAACGGCCACCTGGATATAGCGTGACCCTGTCTAATTAGGCCACTCTCAGGTCCGACGGATGAAATTCCCTATATATTGAACCTTTATATAGCGTGACCCTGTCCAACGCGGTTAGCGGCCACTTATTTTCAGTCCCAAACGCGAAAAAATATGTCCTATAACGGTCACCATAGAATGCTTTCGATTGCAATTTTCACGACGTGTTAGAATTTCACGCTTAACAATCGCCAATCAGGCCACTGTAAACGAACTTGGGCTTTGATAACAATAGGTGCGAACAACACTATTGTATAAACCATTCAATGGGCTATTCTGTACAGATCAGGTAATTGGTTTTTTCTTCAATCAGGTAAGATGCAGAATAAAAAGTTTTGATTAATAATAGCTTGTGCAATTTTGAATACGTCGTCATTTGTAGACCTGTAAGAACTGACAACTTTACTGTAGAAACTTCGTGGTGTACTTTGTGAGTTGAAATCAATTTTCCGAGCTATATATACGACTTCTGGGTAAAAGATCGATCAGTTTTAGCCATGGCTTCTCAAAAGCGGAGAGTGTTGTCTCTAATTTCGTTAAACTGCATTTTGTTCAAAATGTTGGTTGTACATATATACCATTGTTTATAATAATGTAAATAAATTATTTTATATATTTTAGCAGTGGTTGTGTCATTAACAGCATGTACACGGATTTTGCTCTGTCTGTCGTTAAGACTATGAAATGAAAAAGGTCGATTATCAAACATATTGGTCACACAAATAGAACATACTAAACCTGGATAAAGTGGTCACCTGTCTATAGTGGTCAGTTAAGCTCAGTCCCTTGGGTGACCACTATAGACAGGTTAGACTGTACACGTTATCCCGAATAGCACATAACGCATGCATAATTATTATACACATATTACATATATCTGCATGTTAATCAAGAGTAAGTTAGTCGTTTTACAAACTATCCTGGTTACACACGCATGTTTTATTGCAAACTGTATATACCATTACAATTCGAATGTGAAAATTGTCCTGGAGCTGTGTATTAGTACCAATGGATGTTCAGGTGACGTCGCGAATGACGCGAATGACGGATGACGGTGCAGTGTAATAGCGACCTTACAGACTGGACACACTGGTAGACACGTGTGCAGTACACGATGTGGGCGTTGTAATCACACTGGTAGACAAGTATGCAGTACACGAGGTGGCGTTGTAATCAAGACACTGGTAGACACGTATGCAGTACACGAGGTGGGCGTTGTAATCAAGGCACTGGTAGACAAGTATGCAGTACACGAGGTGGCGTTTTAATCAAGAAACTGGTAGACACGTATGCAGTACACGAGGTGGGCGTTGTAATCAAGACACTGGTAGACAAGTATGCAGTACACGAGGTGGACGTTGTAATCAAGGCACTGGTAGACACGTATGCAGTACACAAGGTGGCGTTGTAATCAAGACACTGGTAGACACGT